>VFQP010000088.1_pt1 | contig 268359 bp, 258 predicted proteins | sample 3512351 | NCBI WGS metagenome assembly VFQP01 (sample SAMN10412372, study PRJNA504923) | tailings metagenome | isolation source: Relicate 1 Philex TSF1 revegetated site | place: Philippines: Tuba, Benguet | collected 2017-08-29 | reverse complement strand
CGACGCTGGACAAACCCTGCGACGAGAACCGCTGCCCGGCGGGCTGGCGGCGCAGAACCAGCGGGGTCACTTCCCCGCCCTTGCCCACCAGGTCGAACGCCCACATCTCCTTGCTCGCCCCGCCGCCGAGCTGGCGCAGGCCGTCGACCCGGTCGGCAGCGAGTCCCTCGTCGCGCGCCGCGTCCAGCAACGCGCCTTCGAGATCGGCTTCGGGCGGGAGTCCGATCACGCCCATGTCACACTTGTCACACTGTCCAGGGTAAGTTCTGTCACATTGCGACTCATTGCGTCACCTTGCGGGGCGAAAGCATCACCTTGCGTGAGCCACGCGTCAACTTCTGAGAGGCTGGCAGGGCGGTAACTGGCGTGCATCGGCAGGCTTCCGGGCGCTTGTTCGAAACGCGGGGCTAGCAGGTGCGGGCGATGTAGGAAAATCCCGACTTCGCGCTGGGCGTGTGCGTGGCGCTATTTGTGTTTCACGCAAAGGCGCGAAGAGGTTGAGCTGGCCGCAGGCCCATTTCATTGTCTCACCGCGCCACCAGACGAAAGGTCAGTTGGACTTGCGGCTTCGCCGCGAGAGCGACATCTTCGCGCCTTTGCGCCTTTGCGTGAAACCAAACCCGGCGAAGCCGTAACTTGCGGCCACTTCCTCCCGCGCGCACCCTGCGGTAGGTCCCGGAAAAGAACCGATCGGAGAGAGGCATGGATTTCGCGATACCGCAGGCGCTGGAGGACTATTACGCCGAGCTCGAAGCGTTCATCGCCGCCGAGATCGACCCGCTCGTCGCCGCCGACGACAATATCCGCTTCTTCGACCACCGCCGCGAGCATTCGCGAACCGATTGGGACAAGGGAGGCCTCCCCCGCCACGAATGGGAGCAACTGCTGGTCGAGGCCACCCGGCGGGCCGACGCGGCGGGCCACTGGCGCTTTTCCGCGCCGAAGCAATACGGCGGCAAGGACGGGTCGAACCTGTGGATGGCGGTTATCCGCGACCGGTTCGCGCAGCGCGGCCTGGGCCTCCACAACGACTTGCAGAACGAACATTCGATCGTCGGCAATTTCCCCTTCGTCGCCATGTTCGACACCTTCGGCACCGAGGCGCAGAAGGAGGAATACATTCTCGGCGGATTCGGGCGGAAGCGCCGCGTTGCCTTCGGCCTGACCGAGCCCGACCACGGCAGCGACGCCACCCATATGGAAACCCGCGCGGTGCGCGAAACGCGCGACGGAGTGAGCGGCTGGCGCATCGATGGCGAGAAGATGTGGATCACCGGGATGCACGTCGCAACGCACTGCGCGCTGTTCGCCCGCACGAGCGGTGAGGCGGGCGACGCCAAGGGTATCACCTGTTTCCTCGTCCCAAACCCCACTCCCGGCCTTGAAATCGAGGAGTGGATGTGGACCTTCAATATGCCGACCGACCATCCGCGCCTGTCGCTAAGCAATGTCTGGGTGCCCGACGACGCGATCCTGGGCGAGGAAGGGCGCGGGCTGGCACTGGCGCAGAGCTTCGTCCACCAGAACCGCATCCGGCAAGCGGCATCGAGCCTCGGCGCGGCGACTTTCTGCGTCGAGGAAAGCGTGCGTTATGCGCGGACCCGCAAGCCGTTCGGCGAGGAACTGGCGCGCAATCAGGCGATCCAGTTCCCGCTGGTGGAACTTGCCACCCAGTGCGAGATGCTGCGCCTGCTGATCTACAAGACGGCGTGGGAAATGGACCGGCTGCCGCATGCGGCGATCGAGCGCGAACTCTCCGACAAGGTCAGCATGTGCAATTACTGGGCAAACCGCCTGGTGTGCGAGGCCGCGGACCGGGCGATGCAGGTCCACGGCGGCATCGGCTATTCGCGTCACAAGCCGTTCGAGCACATCTACCGCCACCACCGCCGCTACCGCATCACCGAGGGGGCAGAGGAAATCCAAATGCGCAAGGTCGGGGCCTACCTGTTCGGCTATCTCGGACCGCGCAAGGGCTTGTTCGCCTGACCTCTCGAAACAGCTCAGCTTGTAGCACCCCTAGCACAGTTCATGGTGGCATCCCTCACCGCCCGCGATAGGACATGACCGCATGATTAAGACACGCATCACCGAAATGTTCGGTATCGAGACGCCGATCCTGATGGGCGGCATGACCGGTGTTGGCTACGGCGAACTGGTCGCGGCGGTGGCCAACGCCGGGGCGCTGGGGTTCATCACCGCGCATATGTTTCCTTCCGGCGAGGCGCTGCGCGAGGAGATCGACAAGACCCGTGCGCTGACCGACAAGCCGTTCGGCGTAAACCTGACGCTGCTGCCCTCGATCAATCCGATCCCCTATGACGAATACCGCGAGGCGATCATCGCCAGCGGCCTCAAGATCGTCGAGACCGCGGGCCGTGCGCCGACCGATCACCTGCCCGCGTTCAAGGAAGCGGGCGTCAAGGTCATCCACAAGTGCACCAGCGTGCGCCACTCGGTCTCGGCGGTGAAGAAGGGCGTCGACATCATCAGTATCGACGGGTTCGAATGCGCCGGCCACCCAGGCGAGGACGATGTCGGGCTGGTGGTGCTGCTGCCCGCCACTGTCGATGCCCTGCCCGACGTGCCGATCGTGGCCAGCGGCGGCATGGCCGACGGGCGCAGCCTTGTCGCCGCGCTGGCGCTGGGTGCGGACGCAATCAATATGGGCACCCGCTTCTGCGCCACGCAGGAGGCTCGTATCCACCCCAACGTGAAGGCCAGGATCGTCGAAAACACCGAACTGGACACGGTTCTGGTTGGCCGAAATCTCCGCAATACCGCCCGCGTCGCCCGTAACGCGGTGTCGGAGAAGGTCGCCGAGATCCAGCGCGATCCCAGCACCACGTTCGACGACGTGCGCGAACTGATGTCCGGTGCCCGCGCTCGCGTCGCGGTGGATCAGCAGGGCGACGTCGACGGCGGTATCTGGTCGAGCGGCCAGAGCCAGGCGCTGATCCACGATATCCCGACCTGCAAGGAACTGGTCGACAACATCATGGCCCAGGCCGAAGCGGTGCGCGGCAGGCTGGCGACTGCGACGTGATCCTGTCGGCGTGGTCTCGGCAAACGCCCGAAGCCACGCCCGAAATTCACCGCGCCATCGTCACCGTTGTCGCGGCGTATCCGCAAAATATCGCTACGCCATAGGGCACCGACCACCCCGTTTCGCCGCGAGTCAGGACTGGCTGTCCGGCGATCCTGCGGCTGATTGCCATTACCACCAGCAGGACGAACCCGGCCAGCGACGTCCAGCCCAGCATCGGCAGCGCCTGTCCCAGCGGCACTCCCAGGGCAGCGGCGGCATAGAACTTGGCGTCTCCGCCACCGATCGCGCCGATCCGGAACAGGATCATGCCCACGATCAGCGCGATAGCCGCGTGCGCCGCCGCGCCGGCAAGCACGTCCGCGCCCTGCTGCGCCAGCATAGCGCACAGCGCCGCGCCCGCGAAAACCACGCACAGCGTGTTCGGAAGGCGGCGATGCAGCACATCCCACACCGCACCCGCCCCGCCGACGAGCAGCGGGATGATTGTCAGGACTAGGCCGCTCACTCGCCGAAGACGAACCTGACGGGGTATGTCCTGCTCTTGTCGAGGCTCACGTGCTTCTTGTCCTCGACCGTTACGACCGGCGCTGGTGCGGCCGGGGCAGCCACCACAGCGGCCTTGGGCTCGTCGCGAAACACCACGCGGACCTGCGGTGCATTACGCTGTTCGGATTCGGGCGCGCTGGCGACGCGCACCTCATGCCGCGAGACGCGCACGACCCGCCCCGTCTCCAGCTGCGCCGCCGGCTGCAGCACTGGTTGCGGCACGGGAGCCTGCGCGACGCGGAGGACTTCGGACACCTCGTCGGCACGGCGGCTCGCCAGCATGGTGTCGCGCTGCAGGCGCAACAGGTTGCTGGCAAACCGCTGGTCGGCGGGATCGAGCAGGATCGCCACGCGGAAATAGCGGTCCGCGAGATCCATTCGTCCCAGCTTCGCATAGGCTACGCCGAGCCCGTTGTTCGCCTCGGCCGCGGTATGGGCATCCATTCGCGCGATCTGGAAGCTGGCGACCGCGGCGGACAGGTTCCCGTCGCGCAGCTGCGCCTTGCCTTCGGCAAGCGTCAGCATCGCCGCCGGCTGCCCCATTTCCGCCAATGGCCGGTCGGCGGAAGAAACCTTGCCGCCCCACAGCCCGAACGGGCCTGCCTTGCACGCTCCGAGCATCGCGATCATCGCGACTACCCCGATGACTTTCACCTGTCGTCTCATCGTCAGCCTCCTCCCAATGCAGGCAACAATTGTCTCACCACCCGAACCACGCCCGGCATCATCAGGACGCCGATCATGGTCGGCAGCATACAGACCACCAGCGGTATCGAGATCAGCACCGGCAGCCGGTGCGCCTTTTCCTCGGCGCGCATCCGCCGCTTCTCCCGCATTTCGGTGGCGTAGACGCGCAGGGTGTCGGCGATGCTGGTGCCCAGCTTGTCCGACTGGATCAGCAGCGTCGCGAAGCTGCGGATCTCGTCCACGCCGCTCGATTCGCCCATCTTGCGCAGCGCCTCCTCGCGGCGCGCGCCGGCGCGTAGTTGCAGGGTGGCGACCGAAAGGAGCTGCGAGACGAGCGGGTGCGAAGTGACCATTTCGCGGCCGACCCGGTCCATCGCCGCTTCCAGCCCGAGCCCCGCCTCGACACAGACGAGCATGAGGTCGAGACAATCGGGAAAGCCGTTGGTGATGGCTTCGCGCCGGCGCGCCGCCTTGGCCGAGACGTAGAGATTGGGGAGATAGAGGCCCGCGATGGCAAGGCCCGAACCCACAAGGTAGAGGCGAAACAGCGACAACGGCTGTCCGCTCGACGTGACCAGCAGGACATAGGCGGTCGGCAGGGCCAGGACGAGGACCAGCCGGACCAGGGTGAATATCTTCGGTGCGGTCGGCGAGGTGTATCCCGCCGCGACCAGCTTGGCGCGCAGTGCATCGCCTTGGGTGTCGGTCAGATTGATGCCCGCCTTCTCGATCCGTTCGGCGATCTGGGTCCAGGCGTTGTCCTTGCGCTCCTCCAGCCGCATCGGACCAGCCAGGCCCGGCACCAGGGTAATGTCCTTGAGATTGGCGCGAATGAGCGCGCGCCGGCTGGCCACGCGCGCCAGTAACGTCACACCCAGGATCACGCCGCCGAACAGCATCGCCAGGAAGGCCATACGGGCAAAGACGTTCGTGGCGAGGAGATCGATCATGTCAGACCTTCAGATCAACCATGCGCTTGATCGAGACCACGCCCACCAGATACCAGACGAGCAGCGCCGGGAAGCCGAAGAAGAAGATCGGATCGCGGGCAACGCCGAGGTAGAAGGCAGGGTTCATCGTGAACAGCAGCACGAAAGTGATGATCGGCAGCGCGGTGAGGAGCCACCCCGTCATCCGCCCTTCCGAGCTGAGCGCGCGCACTTTGAGATAGAGGCTCGCACGCTCGCGGATCACGCGCGAGAGGTTGTCGAGGATTTCGGCGAGGTTGCCGCCGGTCTCGTGCTGTACCGACAGCGAGACCACGAACATCCGGATGTCGTCCATGTCCCAGCGCTCGGCCATGTCATCGAGCGCCTCGGCCAGGTCGGCACCGTAGGAGACCTCGTCGGCGATCAGCCCGAATTCCGAGCCGATCGGATCCTCCATTTCCTGAGTCAGCAGTTCAATCGCCGATGCGACCGGATGCCCTGACCGCAGCGCGCGGACGAAGATGTCGAGCGCCACGGGAAACTGTTCCTGCATCCGCTTGCGCCGTCTCTGCGCGAGGAACGAGACTGCCATCACCGGGATGAAGATCGCGACCGCCGCCGCGACGGCGACGATCAGTTGCATCACGCCGGCGGTAAGCTGGTAATTGGCGCTCCATGCCGCAATCGAGATTGCCAGCGCCAGTGCGGAAAACAGCATTCCCATGCCGATCGCTACCTGCGTCGCCGAATAGGGGATCGCCGCCATCATCAGGTTCCGCCTGAAGCTGGCATAGAGCCTGCGCGGGATGCTTCCGCCTTCGACGATGCCCGGATCGTGCTTGCGCAGAAACGAGATGATCTCCTCGCGATCGGTGCCCTTGGCGATCAGCCGCATACGCCGGTTGACTGCACCGGAGTGGGCGTGGCGCTCGACCGTCAGCCGCAGGATCATCTGCATGGCGAGGAACACCGATCCGAAGATTGCCACGAGGATCAGGAAGCGGACGACATCTGCCGACATTACAGCCCACCTCCGATCTTGAGCGCGGGGCGAAACAGGTCCGAAGGCAGTTCGATGCCGTGTTCGAGCGCGTCCTGCAGGAATTTCGGCCTGATGCCGGTCGCTTCGAAATGGCCGAGCACCGCGCCATCGTCGCCGCGACCGAGCATCTTGAAGCGGAATATCTCCTGCATGGTGATGGTCGGCCCCTCCATTCCGATCACTTCGGACAGGCTGAGCAGGCGCCGCCGCCCGTCGGCCTGCCGCCCGATCTGGATGACCACGTTGATAGCCGATGCGATCTGCGCGCGCGCCGAGGTGGGCAGAATGTCGATCCCGCTCATGCCGATCATCTGCTCCACGCGGGACAGCGCATCGCGCGCGGTGTTGGCGTGAACCGTGGTCATCGACCCGTCGTGGCCGGTGTTCATCGCCTGAAGCATATCGAACGCCTCACCGGCGCGCACCTCGCCCACGATGATGCGGTCGGGCCGCATCCGCAGCGCGTTCTTGACGAGGTCGCGCTGCGTTACCTCGCCCCGGCCCTCGATATTGGGCGGGCGGGTTTCGAGCCGGGCGACGTGTTCCTGCTGGAGCTGGAGTTCGGCCGAATCCTCGATCGTCACGATCCGCTCGTGCCCATCGATATACGCCGACAGCGCGTTGAGCAGCGTGGTCTTGCCGGAACCCGTACCGCCCGAAATCAGCACGTTGCGCCGCGACCGCACGATCGCGGTCATCACATCCGCGACCGGCTCGGGAACGCTGCCCAATTCGATCAGCTTCGCCATGTTGATCTTTTTCTTGGCGAATTTGCGGATCGAGAGCAGCGAGCCGTCGATCGCCAGCGGTGCGACGATCGCGTTGACGCGCGAGCCATCGGCAAGTCGCGCATCGACGAACGGTGAGGATTCGTCCACGCGCCGCCCCACCGCGCTGACGATCTTCTGGATGATCCGCAGCAGGTGTTTCTCGTCCTGGAACCGGGCGGGCACCTTCTCCAGCAGGCCGAAACGCTCGACGAATACGTCGCGATGGCCGTTGACGAGGATGTCGGTGATGGTTTCGTCGGCCAGCAAGGGCTCAAGCGGCCCGAGCCCGAGCAATTCATGCAGCACCTCGTCGACGAGGCGCTCGCGTTCGCGTGCGTTAAGCGCCGCGTCCTCTTCGATCAGCAGCCCCAGCACGATGTCGCCGACCTCGGCTTCGATCTGTTCGCGCGATAGCTTGTCGAGCAAGGCGAGATTGATCCGGTCGAGCAGCTTGCGATGAATGGCGGTTTTCAGCGACAGGTACTTGTCGATTTCCTCATCGCTGCCGCCGGTGACGAAGGGAACCGGCGCTGCGGTTTCCACCTCGGGCTCGCGCGACGCAGCCGCCTTGCCGATTTCCCACTTCATGACTTGCGCCTCGTGCGGAGCTGTTCGTCGAGATCCTGCGCGAAATCCGCCACGCCTGCCCCGAACGAACCCTTTGCCTTGGTCCGGCGCACCAGCAGCCCCTGGTCCTGTGCCGACCCGAGCTGGCTGTCGACGGGCAGCCCCGCCTTGACCGGGAGGCCCAGCGTTTCCTCGATATCGGCCAGGCTGATGCTGCCGAACAACCGCCGTTCGTAGCGATTGACGACGATGGCGATCGCGCGCGGATCGATGCCGACCGCCTTGAACAGTTCGATCCGCCGCCGCGCCTGGCGCAGGCTCTGCACCGTCTGTTCGACCACCAGCAGCACGCTGTCCGCTTCGGCGATCAACGCCAGTCCCCAGTTTGCCAGATTGGACGGCAGGTCGACGAACACATGATCGAACTCGCGCCGGGCCAGCTCGATCACACGCCGCAACTGCGCCTGATCGACCGCTTCGAGCGGCACGATGTCGAGCGGTGCGGCGATCACCGTAAGGCCCGTTTCGTGTCGCGCCGCCACCGAGTGGAGGAAAGCCGAGTCGAGCCGTTCGCCCGCTTCGAGCAGATCGCCAAGCCCGCGACGCGGTGCCAGGCCGAGAACCTCGCTGACCCGCCCGAACTGGATATCGAGATCGATCAGGCAGGTCGAACCGCGCGGCGAGTGCTCGACGAATTGCGCGGCAAGGTGGGTCGAAAGCGATGTCGCGCCGCTGCCGCCAAGGGCACGGGTAACGGCGACCAGCGGCGCCAGCGGCACGTCGTGGCGAGGGGCGACGCTGCGTCCCTCCAGCACGGTAAGGGCGGCCTGCAACAGTTCCTCGGGATCGATCGGCACCGAGACCACGTCGGAAACGCCCTCGCGCAGCAAGGTCCGCACCAGGCTGACGCTGGCATTGTCGATCGCCACGATCTGCGGCAGTTCGGGAGCGACGCGGTGGATGGTCCTGATCCGGTCCATCGACCTGGGCACGCGGGGGTCGACGTGAACGACCACGATGTCCGCACTGCGTAACGCTTCGGTCGGCAGATCCTCGTCGAGGTCGACGGCGTGAAGATGCAGTTCGCCGATCCACGAAGTATCGCTGGCGAGGTGCAGCGCATCCAGCTGCTCGCTGGCGGCAAAAACCGTCAGTGGCGCGGACAAGGGCAAGTTGTTTTCCTTCCTGAGGTCGAGGGGAGTGTCGTGTCGTCCCATGTCAGTTCGAGCCTGTTCCTTGACCGTCTTCCATGGTCAATGTGTAGGAAAAGTCGGGCAGGCTGACGTCGCCGCCGAAGAAGATGAAGGGCGAAAAGATTAGATTAGCGATCCGTACCGTCACCAGCGGAGCGATGTCGGTACTTGTAGGATTGCCAGCATAACCGAGGCCGGAGCCGCGATATTCGACGACGAGGTTCGCCGCGGCCATTTGCGGCATGATATTCTGCATCCGGTCGAGCAACCGGTTGAACGATGCGGCATTCAGGGTCAGCGTGGCAGGGCACGGCGCGACCGTGCAGACGCAGCCGCCCTGGGTGCAGGTCACCTGTCCCAGCGCCGCGGCGGGAATGCGGTCGCCCTGCACCAGGGTAACCCCGCCGACGGTGGTGCCGACATAGTTCTGTGAGCCTATTTCAGGCGTCAGGGGGTCGGTCACGACCGCCCAGCGCGCACCGATCTGCGACGCTTTCTCGCCCATGTTGATCTCGTAGAACAGCCGTCCCGCATCGAGCATTCCGACCAGGAACAGGACCATGACCGGCAGGATCAGTGCGAATTCGGCGGCGCCTGCCCCACGCTGATCGCGCCAGAAGGATGCCATCGCGCTCATATCCCCATCACCGGCGATTGTTGCGTGGCGTTGAGCGAGTAGGTCGAATCTATCAGCCCCACCCCATCGAACAGCGACGGATACTGCACTGTTGCCGAGACATTGACCTGCGGGGCGTTGTCCTCGTTGGCGTAGATGCCGGTGGTTATGGCATCGTCCGGGCAGGTCACTTCCACCTCGATGTCATCGTTGACCCAGCCCTGCACGCGCGCGGAGCCGCCCGACAGCTGGCCGGTGCGGGTTATCTCCTTGATCGCGGTTTCGACGTCCCCGGGGATCGTCGAGGGCGTGCCGTCCTGGCAGTTGAGCCCGACAAAGCTCTGGCGCCCGGCGAAGCGGGCCCCGTCGCGCACGCCCTTCACCACCTGATGCTGGTTGTAGAAATAGTACCCTAGTTCCACCCCGCCGAACAGCAACGCCACCAGGAACGGCAGGACCAGCGCCATTTCCGCTCCGGCAGCTCCGCCTCGGCTACGCACGAAGGATCGCAGCAGTTTCATCGGATCAGGAACGGCACGTCGCGGCGGATGACCGAGCCTGCCGTTTCCCCTTCCGAACCGGCATCGGTGATGCCGATGATCTCGACGTAGATCTGGTCCTGGCGGGTGCGCTGGTTGCCGCCGGTGCCGCGATTGAGCGACGGCTGGACCAGGAACACGTCCATCCAGCGCCGCACCGGCACGTTGCGCGAATTGCCCCGCACGTTATGCGCGCGGCAATTGATCACCGCGACCGAGAAGCGGCGGCGGTCCGCGGTATTTTCGGTCGGAACCACGCCGCCGCCATACCCTTGCGATGAACTGCAAACCGGGGTCGCGTGGTTGACCGGCGTGTTGCCGCTATGGGTCGCCGGCTTGCTGCCCAGGATAACCACCCCGTCGATCGTGCTGCCGCGATTGTCGATTTCCCACTGATACACTTCGTAGCGGGTCGCATTGGACGACAGACCGGTGTTCGTGCGCCAATCCGTGGCGTTCCAGCGGGTTCCGTTGCCGCGGAGGTAATGGACGCGGAAATAGGCGTCGCGGTCCCAGGTGCCGTTGCCGATCGGGCCACTCGCGCAGCTGCCGTTTGGCGAGATCGCATGGCACATATCGCGCGGATGGCCCATCGTGAGAGGCGTATTCGTGATCGGCTCTGTCGCCGAGGTCGGCTCATAACGGTCAGCTTGGTTGGCGGGCAATTGCCAACCCTGGTTGTGGTACTTGCAACTGTTGCCGCCGTTGGCATTGCTGGCGCGCAGCACGTCCTTGCGGCTGTTGATCGAGGCGGGGCAGACACCGCCGCTTTCGCAGCCGGGCGTGTCGTACATATCGAAGCGGGTGTTGTAGGCCTGCGGCGCGTTCGAGATGTTGCCGGTCTGGGTGTCGACCGTGTCGACTCCGCCGAACGTGGCGATGCACGATCCGGGCGGTGCCGTCCACCCGAGCGCCTGGCGCACCCCGACTGCGCCGTTGGCCAGCCCGATGTCGAGATAGCCGAAGTTGCCCGGCGTCCATGCCCCGCCGCCGCCCTGCTGGGCGAGCAGGCCCCGCCCGCGATAGGCGTCGGCGTTGAAATCGGCGGTGACGCTGCCGCCGCTCGGCTCGTCGGGGTTGCAGATCATCAGCGGCGGAGTGCGGCAGGTGGCCGAACCCATGCCCGCTACCGCCTGCGCGGCCAGGCTGCCGCTGAACACCCCGACCACCGGGGTCAGCGCATAATTGGCGGTGCGCGTTTCAACGGTGACGCACACGAACGCGGCTTGCGAGTCTTCGTCGGCGGTGTCGCCGTTGCACGCTTCGGCGTCGGCCTGATCCTCGTAGAACGTGACCGACAGCACATCGACCGCGCGCGCGCCGCCGTCGTTGGCGAACAGGGTCTCGTTGCTCACCAGCCCGCCCTGCGCGGCGGCGGTGGCGCGGTCCATCGATCCGGCGCTGCGGTCGAGCTGGGTGGCGGCGGCGAGCGCGGCCTGATCGGCGGCGTTCTGGAGTTCGGTGTCCATCGCCGCGACGTGGGCATAGTCGAACCCGATCCCGGCGATCGCGACCAGCGCGGGCAGGGCGAGCGCGTAGAGCGCGGCGGTCGCCCCGCTGTCGTTATGCCACAAGCTGGTCTGCACACGCCGGGTCATCGTCGTTCCCCTAGCCTTTCCTCACGCCCTCACTGCGGCCCGGATTCGCTGCCCACGTCGGTGGTGCGAATGCTGTCGGGCTGTTTCACCTTGTCGGTGCGATAGCGTTCGACCGCATTGGCGGCATGGTCGCCGCTGGTCACGAGCGGGTCGGTGTAGACCGGGTCGGGATCGATCACCTGCGCCATCATGGTCTGCCGGTTCGCCTCGCCCCAGGCGGCATCGCCGGGCTGCTCGAACATGGAATGGGCGGCGCATCCGGCCAGCGCGGGCAGGACGAACAGGGCTGCGGCACCAGCCGCAATTTGCCTAGTAATCATAACCGTCGGTCTCCTGGCGCGGGGGCTGGTTCTGCGGGGCGGCGAGCTGGCTGGCCGGAACCGGATCGTATGCTTCGCCCATCAGCACGGTGCCGGCTTCGGTCGGGTCGCGCACGCGGTCGGTCGGCAGCTTGACCTGATCGGGCCGGATCGGCGCGACGAGGCGCGGGGTGACGACGATCAGCAGCTCGGTCTCGCCCTTCTGGAACTGGGTCGAGCGGAACAGCGCGCCCAGGATCGGGATATTGCCCAGCAACGGCACCTGGTTGATGGTGGTCTGGAAATCGCGCTGGAGCAGCCCGGCGATGGCGAAGCTCTCGCCGTCGCGCAGTTCCAGCGTGGTGCTGGCGCGGCGGGTCTGGAGGCCGGGAATGGTGATCCCGTTGAGCTGGATCGAGGCGGACGGATCGATCGAGCTGACTTCCGGCTCCACCCGCAGGTTGATGGTCCGGTCGCCCAGCACGGTGGGGGTGAAGCCCAGGCTCACGCCGAAGGGCTTGAACTCGACCGTGATCGAGCCGCCCAGCCCCGCTTCGCCCGAGCCGCCGCCCCGGCCCGACTGGACCACCGGGATCGGGAATTCGCCGCCCGCGAGGAACGACGCCTTCTCGCCCGACAGAGCGATCAGCGTCGGTTCGGCCAGCGTCTTGGCGAAACCCTTGGCCTCCAGCGCATCGAGCACCGCGACACCGCTCAAGCCGAGGATGTCGGTGAACGACCGGCCCAGAATGCCGAACGAATTGCTGATCGCGGCCACCCCGGCGGTGGTGCTTCCGGTGACATTGCCATCGGCATCGATCGTCACGCTGCTGTTTGCGTTCGCCCCCGGCCCGGTCAGCCCGGCCCACGGGTTGTTGTTGCCGAGGAACGCGGTGCGCACGCCGATGTCCTGACCCGCGGACCGCTTCACCTCGGCGAAGCGGACCTCCAGCATGACCTGCTGGCTGCTGCCCAGCCCGACCATGTTGACGACCTTGTCGCCGGCATATGTGCGGGCGAGCTGCACCGCGCGGTCGATGGTGCCGGGGTTGCTGGCGAGGCCGGTCAGGACCAGCGAGCCGCCCGAGATATGCGCGTCGATGCCCGAACCGGGGATCAGCCGCGCGACCTGGGTGCGATAGGAATCGACGTCCGGGCCCACGGCCACGTCCATCACCACCAGCACCCGCCCGGTCCGGTCGTAGAGCGTCAGGCTGGTCGTGCCCATCGTCTTGCCCAGGACATAGATCGAACGGTCGGTCAGCGGCACGATGTCGGCGATCTCGGCATTGCCGACCATCGCCTTGTCGATCGCCCGGTCGGTGGTCACGACCTGGCTCTTGTTGATCGGCACCTCCAGCGTGCCGCCGTGCAGGTCCGATCCGAAGGACTGGGCGGCGGCGGGTGCCGCGCCGAGCAGCAGCAGCGGCAGGGCGGCAAGGCCCATACGCCGCGCGATGTGACTAGCGGCCATAACGCTGAACCTCCTCGTTGCGGCTTTCGGTGCCGCGATAGACCGTCATGGATGGGCCGCTCGGCCGCGCGGGCAGCGCGAGCGGGGCCGTGGCGGAGGGTGCGCGGGCCAGGGCCGGGCGCGGCTGCATATCGCCGCCGCCACCACCGGACGACTGGCGCGAGCGCATATAGATGCCCGCGCCACCCAGGTCGGCGGGCGTGACAGGGCGGGTGGCGTTGACGTTGTTGTCCTGGACATTGCGGAGCGCGAGCGAGAGCCGCCCGATCTCCATCGCCAGCGCCAGCTTCTGCGCGCCGAACTGGTCGACCTGCAGCGTGGTGGACTTGCTGACCTGTGCCTCGGTACTGCTTTCGCTGGCGCGGCGGTCGACCGCCAGCACCTGGATGTTTTCCAGCACGATGGTGGTCATCTGGTCGTCGGCGCCAGCGCCGTCGCCGGGGATCTTGCGGGTGACCATCACGTCGACCACGTCGCCCGGCACCACGAAGCCGCCCACCCCCGATACCTCGCTGACGGGCACGGTGACGGCGCGCATATCGTTGGGCAGGTTGGCGGACAGGATGGCGCGTTCGGAAATGCGGCTGCGCAGGATCGGCTCGCCCTCGGCGATCGGCCGGATGGCGACATTGCCCGCGGCGATCAGCGCGTCGGCGGTGGTGTAGGAGCCGGGCGGCACCGATTGCGCGGGCCAGGCGGCCATGCGCACGTTGTCGGCGGTGAGCGGGGTCCCGAATTCGAGGTTCTGCCGCGCCACGGCGATCTGGACGAGTTCCTGTTCGGCGGCCTGGCGCGCCTGGCGCTCCTCCACCCCGCTGAACCACGAATTGGCGAGGAATACCGCGAGCAAGCCGATCGCGATTGCCACACCCATGACTATAAGATTGCGCCGTTCCATTGCCCTGCCCCGCCTCTGCGTTTGTCCGAACGTCTATCGGCAAAGTGGCGACCCGCCCCCATGCGGGAGCGGGTCGCAGTAGCAAATCAGGCTGGTGCGCCCGTTTCGATGATCGTTGCAGTCTCGCTCATTGCACCTGCGATTGCTTCGGAAAGCGCTGCAGCTGCACCGACGATAGCCACGCCGACAACGACGAGGATCAGCGCATATTCGGCCGCCGAAGCACCCGATTCATCATTAACGAACGACTTGAGGAAGTTGGTCATTTCAATAACCCCCAAACAATACCAGGGCACCATTGCCATGGCGGTTTGTGTCCAGGGCTCCGGCATCTATTTCCGGTTGGTCCATGTCCGTGGGGGTATCTTCTGGAACCGGCGCGACCTGTCTTGTTTTTCCGGCAACGCCGGAACGCAAAAGAGGCTGGTTCCCTCACGAAACGAGCCTATTTTTCCACAGTTAGGAAATCAGTCAACAAAACTAACGTAAAGTAACGCGATATGTCGTTTTTCAGCAACTTGCTTGCGGCAATTACTGACAAATCCGGTTAACGCGGCCTGCCTATGGTGCCCCGGGGCAACGTGTTTCTTATCAATCGGGTGCTATTCGACATCCCGAGTCGCCGCGAGTCGGCCCCGAGTCGCGCAGTGAATGGCCAAGCCATTAACCTTGAACGAGGTTTGCCGATGCGTTCCGACCCGCCGCCCCCGCCCGCCAGCCGCGCACGGGCGCTGCTGGCGCGGATCGGGGGCTCGCTGGACCGCCGCTCGCGCACGCTGGTCGCCCGATTGCCGCAGGCCATCGAGCGGGCGATCCCGGTGTGGATCGTGCTGGTCGCCGCCGCCGCCGCGCTGCGCATCATGGCATCGCCCACCGCGATCCGCGACGCGGGCGATTTCGCCTGGCTCGCCCTGCCCTATGCCCTGATCGCGCTGGCCCCCGTGGCCGCGCTGCGCATCGCCGGTGCCGCCTTCGCCGGGCCGGTCCTGCCCGCGCAGCCCGGCCTGCGGCTGGCCCGCGTCGGCACCTGGCGGCGGCTCGATCCGGTGGCGGCGCGCGATCATCCCGCCTTCGGCCCGTTCGGGTTCATGGCATCGCTGATGATCGGGATGCTGCTCAACGTGCCGGTGCGGACCATCGAATTCGTGCTCGCCATCCCGGCCATGAACACCAATGCGCCCGCCTGGGGCAGCACGCTGTTCATGGCGATGGCGGCGGAAGTGATGGCGATGAATTTCCTCTACATCGTGTGCCTGGTCATGGCGCTGCGTTCGGTCCCCGCGTTCCCGCGGATGCTGGTGGTGGTGTGGCTGCTCGACATCATGGCCCAGCTCGCCATCGCCAACCGCGTGGCGGCCGCCCCCGGCCTGCCCGAACCGGTCGCCGCCGCGATGGTCGAGCTGCTGACCGCCAATACGACCAAGGTGCTGATCTCCGCTGCGATCTGGCTGCCCTACCTGCTGCTGTCGCCGCGCGTGAACGTGACCTATCGCTCCCGCGAACCGGGCGGGTCGGGATAGGCTGATGGGGGGGGCAAGGATGATCGCAGGCTTTATCACCGAGTTTCGCCGCGCCGCAGAACGCGACGGGCCGATCCTGCTCGGCGTCGCATTGCTGTGGCTGGGCCTGCTCGCCCTGCTGGCCTTCGTCGGGGTGAACGGCGTTCGCGCAGGTTCCTATCTCAACAATTTCATCATCTACATGGCCACGCTGCTGTTCTTCGTGGTGCCCATCGGTGCCGCCTGGCTCATCGCCGAGCGACCCGACCGCCCCATCGGCTTCCTGCGCGACCGCCTGCGTGAACGGCAGGCGATGCTGCACCTGGCGCGCGGGCTGCCGATGCTGCTGGCGCTGATCGTGTTCCTGCCCGCATTTTCCGCGATGAAAAGCGCCATCCCGCTGTTCAACGACTATACCTGGGACGCCGCCTTCATCGCCGCCGACCGCTGGCTGCACGGCGACGACCCGTGGCGCCTGCTCCACCCGCTGCTCGGCTATCCGCTCGTCACCTTCGCCTTCTCGGTGGCCTATCACCTGTGGGTCATGCTGATCTACGCCGGGTGCATCTATTTCTGCTTCTTCGTCGCCGACGCGCAGTTGCGGGCGCGCTATTTCATCGCCTTCTTCGGGATCTGGTCGATCATCGGGGTCGGCATGGCGACCGCGCTCGCCTCGGTCGGCCCGTGCTTCCTCGGCCCGGTGCTGGGGCAGGATCATTTCGACCCGCTGATGGCCTATCTGCACCACGCCGACAGCCGCGTGCCGCTGATGACGCTTGACGTGCAGGCGCGGCTGATCGATTGGCACCGGCTCGGCAGCCACGGACTGGGGCGGGGGATTTCCGCGATGCCGTCGATGCACGTGGCGATGTCGTTCCTGTTCTTCCTGGCCGTGCGCCGCATCTCGCGGCTGGCCGGGGCCATCGCCGCGCTGTTCGTGGCGATCATCATGATCGGCTCGGTCCACCTCGCCTATCACTATGCCGTCGACGGCTATGTCGCGGCGGTGGTCACGGCGGCGATCTGGCTGGCGGCGGCTCCGCTGGCGCGGCGGATCGCGGCGCGCGGCTGAACGCTCAACGGGTGCGGTGCGGGTCGACCGGCACGCCGTTGATGCGCGTTTCGTAGTGCAGGTGCGGCCCGGTCGAACGGCCGGTCGATCCGACGTAGCCGATCAGCTCGCCCCGCCTGACCCGCTGCCCCGCCCGCGCGCCCACTTGCGACATATGGGCATAGCGCGTCTCGATCCCGCCGGGGTGGTCGACCACCACCAGCAGGCCGTAGCCGCCGTGCCAGCCCGCGTGGCGCACCGTCCCGTCCGCCGTGGCGTAGATCGGCGTGCCCATGCTCGCCGCCATGTCGACCCCGGAATGCATCCGCCAGGTGCCATTGAGCGGATCGAGGCGCGGCCCGAACATACTCGTGCGGCGCGAGTAGGCGAGCGGGCTGGCGGTGGGCAGCGAACCGATCGGGCCGCCCATCGCTGGCTGGCCCGGCGCAGGTGGCGGGGGCGGCGCGGTGGAAACGACCCGCATCGCGCGGCGCGGGTCGCCGACCAGGTCGACCGCGCGCCCGGCGGTGATCGTGATGCGCGGGGCGGCCTCGATCCCGGCATCGTGCGCGCCCCCGTCCTGCGCGGCGGCCGGCCACGCGACCGCCATCGCCGCAAGGGCGAGGACTCCGCCACCGATGACGCGCGAGACGATCATGCGCATTTCCCCTCTGCCGTGCGCCCCATAGCGCATTTCGGGCAGCGCGACGAGGTGTGTCGAAAAGCGGCGTCAGGATGGCACAGTTGCCTGCCCGCCGATCACCCCAGGATGCCGGGCAGGTCGAGCCGCTTGTCGCGCGCGCAGTCCAGCGCGATGTCGTAGCCCGCATCGGCATGGCGCATCACCCCTGTGGCGGGATCGTTCCACAGCACGCGCTCGAGCCGCGCCGCCGCTTCGGGCGTACCGTCGGCCACGATCACCATGCCCGAATGCTGCGAATAGCCCATGCCCACGCCGCCGCCGTGGTGCAGCGACACCCATGTCGCCCCGCTGGCGGTGTTGAGCAGGGCGTTGAGCAGCGGCCAGTCGCTGACCGCGTCGGTGCCGTCGCGCATCGCCTCGGTCTCGCGATTGGGCGAGGCGACCGAGCCCGAATCGAGGTGATCGCGCCCGATCACGACCGGTGCCTTGAGTTCGCCCGAAGCGACCATCTCGTTGAACGCGAGGCCGAGCCGGTGCCGGTCGCCCAGCCCGACCCAGCAGATGCGCGCGGGCAGGCCCTGGAACCTGATCTTCTCGCGCGCCATGTCGAGCCAGCGGTGGAGGTGCGCGTCGTCGGGCAGCAGTTCCTTCACCTTGGCGTCGGTCCGGTAGATGTCCTCCGGATCGCCCGAGAGCGCCGCCCAGCGGAACGGTCCGACGCCGCGGCAGAACAGCGGGCGGATATAGGCGGGGACGAAGCCGGGGAAGTCGAAGGCGTTGGCGACGCCCTCGTCCCTGGCGACCTGGCGGATGTTGTTGCCGTAGTCGGTGGTCGGCACGCCCGCCGCCTGGAAATCGAGCATGGCGCGCACGTGCTGCGCCATCGACGCCTTGGCCGCGCTGGCGACGGCGGCGGGATCGCTCTCGCGCTTCGCCACCCATTCGGCGACGGACCACCCGAGCGGCAGGTAGCCGTTGACCGGATCGTGCGCGCTGGTCTGGTCGGTGAGGAGGTCGGGCCGGATGCCGCGCCGGTACAGTTCCGGCAGGATCTCCGCCGCGTTGCCGAGCAGGCCGACCGAAACGGGCCGCTTGTCCGCGCAGGCCTGTTCGATCAGCGCCATCGCTTCCTCGATGGTCTGCGCGGCCTTGTCGAGATAGCCGGTGCGCAGGCGCATCTCGATCCGGCTCGGCTGGCACTCGATCGCGAGGCAACTCGCCCCCGCCATCACCGCCGCGAGCGGCTGCGCGCCGCCCATTCCGCCAAGGCCCGCCGTGAGCAGCCACCTGCCCGACAGATCGCCGCCGTAATGCTGGCGGCCCATCTCGACGAAGGTTTCATACGTGCCCTGCACGATGCCCTGGGTGCCGATGTAGATCCACGAACCCGCGGTCATCTGGCCGTACATGGCAAGCCCGCGCTTATCGAGTTCGTTGAAATGGTCCCAGTTGGCCCAGTTGGGCACCAGGTTGCTGTTGGCGATCAGCACGCGCGGCGCGTCGGCGTGCGTGCGGAACACGCCGACCGGCTTGCCCGACTGGACCAGGAGTGTCTCGTCGCCCTCCAGCCGCCGCAGCGTTTCCACGATCTTGTCGTAGCTTTCCCAATCGCGCGCGGCCCGACCGATACCGCCATAGACGACCAGTTCCTCGGGCCGCTCGGCGACATCGGGGTGGAGGTTGTTCATCAGCATCCGCAACGGGGCTTCGGTCAGCCAGCTCTTGGCACTGAGTTCGGTGCCGGTGGCGGGGCGGATCTTGCGGCTATTGTCGAGACGGATGGTCATGCGGGGCCTTTCGCGAAGTCGAGGGCGGCGGCGATCACGTGCTTCAACACGGGCAGGATCGCGGGATCGGGATCGATGGGCGTGGGCCAGCTCGTTTCGGTGAGCATGTCCGGCTCCGCCATGTAGCCGCGCTGGGCAAGCTCCATCTGGATGGCGTGGATGCCCTTTTCGGGCTGGCCGTAGTGGCGCGTCGTCCACCCGCCCTTGAACCGCCCGTTGACCACATGGCTATGACCGCTGGCCGCGCAAATCGCGGCGACGGCGCTTTCAAGTTCCGGCGCACAGGTCGCGCCATCGTTGGTGCCCAGATTGAACTGCGGCAGTTGGCCGTCGAACAGGCGCGGCACTCTGCTGCGGATCGAATGGGCGTCGTAGAGCACGACCGTGCCATGCAGTGCGCGCAGCCGCTCCAGTTCGCCCTGGAGCGCGGCGTGATAGGGGCGGTGATAGAGGTCACGCCGCCAGGCAACCTCATCCTCGCCGGGCTCTGCGTCGCGGTAAAGCGAATCGCCGTCGAATGTGGTCGTCGGGCAAAGCCCGGTCGTCGCCTGCCCCGGATAGAGCGAAGCGCCGGAGGGGTCGCGGTTCATGTCGATGACGCTGCGCGAGATGTCGGTCGCCAGCGTGGTCGCGCCGAGGTCGCAGACGAAGGCATAGAGATCCTCGATCCACCAGTCGGTGTCGAACCGCGCGCGCCACGGGGATACGAATGCGTCGTCGAGCCCGGCCAGTCCGGTTCCGCCATGCGGGAAAGCGACGAGCAATGGCGCTTCGCCCCGATGGACGCGCAGCCAATCCATCAGTTCATGCCCGGCAGGTCGCCACCCACTGCCGCGACCAGCGTACCGCTGCGCACCAGCGCATTGGCAGCCTCCATGTCAGGGTGGAAATGGCGGTCGTGGTTCAGCGTCGGCACTTCACGGCGCAGCACAGCGCGCACTCGCTCCAGCGCGTCGGACGATGCGAGCCCGGCATGGAAATCGCATCCCTGTGCAGCCGCCAGCAGCTCGATCCCGATCACTGCGCTGGCGTTTTCGGCCATGTCGAGCAGGCGGCGCGCGCCGTGCGCGGCCATGGAGACGTGGTCCTCCTGGTTGGCCGAGGTCGGGATAGAATCGACGCTGGCGGGATAGGCGCGCTGCTTGTTTTCGCTCACCAATGCGGCGGCTGTGACCTGCGGGATCATGAAGCCGGAGTTCAGGCCCGGTTGCGGGGTGAGGAATGCGGGCAGGCCCGAGAGCGCCGGATCGACCAGCATCGCAATCCGCCGCTCCGCGATCGAGCCGATCTCGCAGATCGCCAGCGCGATCATGTCGGCGGCGAAGGCGACCGGCTCGGCATGGAAATTGCCGCCCGACAGCGCCTCGTCCGTATCGGGGAAGATCAGCGGATTGTCGGAAACGCCATTGGCCTCGATTCCCAGCGTCGTCGCCGCCTGGCGCAGCAGGTCGAGCGCTGCACCCATCACCTGCGGCTGGCAGCGCAGGCAGTACGGGTCTTGCACCCGCGCGTCGTTTTCGAGGTGGCTGGCGCGGATCGTCGACCCGGCCATGAGCGCGCGCAATGCCGCGGCGACCTCGATCTGCCCGGCGTGGCGGCGCAGCGTATGGATGCGCGGATCGAACGGCGTGTCCGATCCCTTCGCCGCCTCGGTGGAAAGCGCACCCGTGACGAGTGCCGACTGGAACAGCCGTTCGACCTCGAACATGGCGGCCAGCGCGTTGGCGGTCGAGAACTGCGTCCCGTTGAGCAGCGCCAGCCCTTCCTTCGCGCCCAGTTCAAGCGGCACGAGGCCTGCACCTGCAAGCGCCTCGGCGGCTGGCAGGCGCTGGTCTCCGACGAACATTTCGCCCACGCCGATCATTGCCGCCGCCATATGCGCGAGCGGCGCGAGGTCTCCGCTTGCGCCAACGGAACCCTGCGCCGGAACCACCGGGGTCAATCCCCTGGCCAGCATCGCTTCGAGCAAGGCGACGGTTTCGGGGCGCACGCCGGATGCCCCCTGCGCGAGGCTCGCCAGCTTCAATGCGAGCATCAGCCTCACCACCGGCACCGGCGACGGGGCGCCCGTGCCCGCCGCGTGGCTGAGCACGATATTTCGCTGGAGCGTCGCGAGATCGCCGTCATCGATCCGCACGCTGGCGAGCTTCCCGAAACCGGTGTTGATGCCGTAGACCGGCTCGCCGCGTGCTAGGATGCGCCCGACCGCGCCGGCACTTTCGGCGATGGCGGGTTTGGCGGCGGGATCGAGCCGCACCGCGCCGCCGCGATAGATGACGCGCCACTGGGCCAGCGATACCTGGCCGGGGGTTAGCATTGCTTCGGTCACTGACCACTCCAGATGCGGGCATGGAGCGGGTTCGCGCCCATGCGATAGACGAGTTCGGCGGGGCGCTCGATGTCCCAGATGGCGAGATCGCAGCGCTTGCCCTGTTCAAGCGTCCCGATTTCGTCCCCCAGCCCCAGCGCGCGCGCGGCGTTGCGGGTCACCCCGGCGAGGCATTCGGCCACGGTCAGGCGGAACAGCGTCGCGCCCATGTTCATCGCCAGCAGCAGCGAGGTCAGCGGCGAGGTGCCCGGATTGCAGTCGGTCGCCAGCGCCATCGGCACGCCCGCCGCGCGCAAGACGTCGATCGGCGGCAGGTGGGTCTCCCGCATGAAGTAGAACGCGCCCGGCAGCAGCGTGGCAACAGTGCCCGCCGCAGCCATAGCGGCGACCCCCGCAGCGTCGAGATGTTCGAGGTGATCTGCCGACAGCGCGCCGTACTTGGCCGCCAGCGTCGCGCCGTGCTGGTTCGACAATTGCTCGGCATGGAGCTTGACCGGCAGACCAGCCGCCTGGGCCGCCTGAAACACGAGCTCGGTCTGTGCGGGAGTGAAGCCGATCCCTTCGCAGAATGCGTCGACCGCGTCGGCCAGACCCGCTTCGGCGACCGCCGGCAGCATCCGGTCCGCGATCATCGCGATATAGCCATCGGCGTCGCCCGCATATTCGGGCGGCAGGGCATGGGCGCCGAGGAAGGTCGTCGACACACCTATCGGTCGTTCCAACCCGATCCGCCTTGCGGCGCGCAGCATCGCCATTTCGCTGTCGCTATCGAGGCCGTAGCCGGACTTTATCTCGATCGTGGTGACGCCTTCGGCGATCAGCGCATCGACGCGGGGGAGGGCGCTTGCGACCAGCTCGTCCTCGCTGGCCGCACGGGTGGCCTGAACGGTCGAGACGATCCCGCCGCCAGCGCGCGCGATCTCTTCGTAGGTCACCCCTTCGAGCCGAAGCTCGAATTCGCGCGACCGATCGCCAGCATGAACGATATGGGTGTGGCAATCGATCAGGCCTGGGGTGATCCAGCGCCCGTCGCAATCGATCATATCGACGGCATCGATGGCGGGCGCGGCGCTGGCCGCCCCGGCATAGACGATACGGCCGTCCGCCGAGGCAACGAGGCCATCCTCGACCAGCCCCATGCCCGCGCCGACCATCGTCGCCAGCCGCGCATTGCGCCAAACCGTGTCGCATCGCATCGCGCCGATTCTCCCTCGACGCGATCATTGCAGCGATGACGGATAATGTATAGACATAATGCACCTACGGAGATGCCGCCGATGACTGCCGAAGCGACCGCCGCGCACACCGTTCATTTCGGCCAGGCGCTTCTGCCGCATGGCTGGGCCACCGATGTTCGCATCACGGTCGTGGGCGGATCGATAACCGAGATCGACGCGGGCGTTCCGGCGCAACCGGGTGACGATCGTTACCCCATTGGCCTGCCGGGTATGCCGAACCTCCACAGCCACGCCTTCCAGCGCGGCATGGCAGGGCTGGCCGAGGTACGCGGCCCCGGCAGCGACAGCTTCTGGACCTGGCGCGAGACGATGTACCGCTTTGTCGACCGGATCGATCCCGCTGGCCTGCAAGCGATCGCGGCACTCGCCTATGCCGAAATGCTGGAGGCGGGGTTCACGCGCGTTGGTGAATTTCATTACCTGCACCATGACCCGTCGGGCAGCGCCTACGCAGACCCCGCCGAAATGTCGTATGCGATCATGGCTGCGGCAGCCGAGACCGGCATAGCTCTCACCCATCTGCCGGTTTTCTATGCCCACGGCGGCTTCGGCGGAGCAGCGCCCGCCACGGCCCAGCGACGCTTCGTGAACGATCTGGACGGCTTTGCCCGCCTGCTCGAAGCGATCCGCACTGCCTCCGGGAGCCCGGTCGATACGGTGACCGGCATCGCCCCGCATAGCCTGCGGGCCGTCACCGAAAGCGAACTCGCGCAACTCCACCTGCTCGCCGGAGCCGCACCGATCCACATCCATATCGCCGAACAGGTGCGCGAGGTCGACGATTGCAAGGCCTGGTCCGGCCAGCGCCCGGTCGAATGGCTGCTCGCCCACGCCCCGGTCGATCATCGCTGGTGCCTGGTCCATGCAACGCACATGACTCCCGCCGAAACCTCGTCGCTCGCGGCCAGCGGCGCGGTCGCCGGACTGTGCCCGATCACCGAAGCCAACCTGGGCGATGGACTGTTTCCTGCGGTGGAATATCAGGCAGCTGGCGGTCGCTTCGGCATCGGGTCGGATTCCAACGTCCTGATCGACATGACCGAGGAACTGCGTCTGCTCGAATACGGCCAGCGTCTTGCCGCCCGCGCGCGCAACATCATGGCCACCGCGCCGGGCCGGTCCACCGGGCAGGACCTTTTCGACGCTGCCCTGAGCGGCGGCGCGCAGGCGCTCGGCGGCGCGAGCGGACTGGCCATTGGCCACCCTGCCGACATGATCGCCCTCGACGGCAACCATACGTCGATCGCAGGCCGTTCCGGTAGCGCGATCCTCGACGCCTTCGTGTTCGCCGCAGGTCGCCCGGCGATCGACAAAGTTTGGCGACGGGGCCGCATCGTGGTTCGGGATGGACGGCACGTGGCCCGTGATACTCTCGCCGCGCGCTACCGCCAGACAATCGCGGCGCTTATGGCGTGACCCTGCCACTACACCAACGCATCCGCGGAGACATCGAATCCGCCATTCTGTCGGGCACCTTTTCCGCTGGTGAACGCCTGCCGACCGAGCTCGAGCTGATGCACCAGTATGGGTGCGCCCGGATGACCGTCAACAAGGCCCTGTCCGCGCTTGCGGCGACGGGCCTGATCGATCGGCGCAAGGGTGCCGGCTCGTTCGTGGCCCGACCGAAAGTGCATTCCATGGTGCTCGACGTGCCGGATCTCGAACAGGAAGTGACCCAGCGCGGCCAACGCTACCGGTTCCGCCTGCTCGAACGCCGCATACGGCAACCCTGTCAGGACAACCCCGAAGAGGTGCAACTGGCGCGCGACGGAGACTTGCTGTCGATCGAGGGCGTCCATCTCGCCGACGACGTGCCGCTGGCATACGAAGCGCGCCTGATCGGGCTGAGCGCCGTTCCCGAACTTGCCGACGAACCGTTCGGCGAAATCTCGCCCGGCGCATGGTTGCTCCGCCATGTTCCGTGGACCGAAGCGGAAACGCGCGTTTGCGCGGTGACAGCCGACAGCAAGGTGGCCGCTCGGCTCAATATCGGAAGAGGTGCAGCGTGTCTGTTCATCGAAAGGCGGACTTGGCGCGGCGACGAAGGTATCACGCTGGTCCGCCAGCACTTCGTCGGCGCAGCCTATGATCTGATCGCTCGCTTCGGGCCTACGACCGGCGGGCCCGGGGGCCGCCTGCCCTGAGAGGTGGACGACCTCAGCCGAGAACCGCGAGGCTCGTCAGGATTTTCCTGACAAGATCGACCTGCCCTGTCACGTCCGCCTTGGCATAAATGCTCTTGCTGTAGTTGCGTGCCGTTTCCCTCGTCAGCCCCATCGACTGGCCCGCCTCGCTCAGCGATTGTCCGGATGCGAGCCGTGCCGCCAGCACGGATTCACGCGGGGACAGGCCGAAACTGGCCGCGATGGTCCGCTCGGCGGATTGGGGCAGTGGAGCCTGCGGCGTCCTGAAACTCGCCACTACAGCGGCCTGCTCGAATGATCCGCGAGCGTCCGGTCCGATCGATCTCAGCAGGATCGGGCGCTCACCTTTGGCAGACGCCACCACGGCGGGCGTTTCACGCTCTGCCGCCGCGTGGCTTTGCGTAAACTGCGCAGCATCTTCGGTCGCGGTAATGTCGGACTCTCGCCACAGTTCGTCCGACACCACGAGTTCGCCGCGATTGTCGAGCACGGCCTGGCCGATACCCAGCCGCACCAGCGAGCCCTCGGCGGCCACCATTCTCAGCCGGATCGCATCCACTGCGGCAAGGCCGTTCAGCGCGACCCGGATCGCAGGCACCAACGACGACAACAAAGCGCTGTCCTTCGCTTCGAAAAACTCGCGATCATGGAGCAATGCAATCCGTACATAGCGGTCTTGAGTACCCCCAATCTCGATTATGCGAGCATCGCCGATCCGTGCTTCGGCAAGCAGATGGCCCAACGAACCTGCGACGCCGTTCTCGCCGGACAGCCGCAATTCCTCCAGGACATAGACCCGGTCAGATCTAAGGCCCCTTTCGATAAGGCGTGCGAGTGCGGCGCTTTCGTTCAGCTCATCGAATTCCGCTTTCACCCCGCGCGCCACCACGCGTCGCTGCAACGCGATGCTTCCGCTGGCGATAGCGTGGCCCATCTCGAGACATATCCGCTGCGCCTTCGTCCGGGCCATTAATCGCTCGAGAAAATCCTCCCACGTCGTGCCCTCGAACACGCTTTCGAACAGCGGGAGAACGAGATCATCCTGGTCGAACCGAGTAAGCAAATGGGTATGCCTCCCATTTGGGTCTACTACGCAATTTGCCTTTGAGCCAGTCGCTTTGCGCGACAGCAACGGAATCACGCGATGGCACGGACTTTAACGCACCTGGAACGGCTGGAAGCCGAAAGCATCCATATCCTGCGCGAGGTCGTGGCCGAGGCCGAGCGACCGGTAATGCTGTATTCGGTCGGCAAGGACAGCGCGGTCATGCTCCACCTTGCGCGCAAGGCGTTTTATCCCTCGCCCCCGCCCTTCCCGCTGCTGCACGTCGACACGACCTGGAAATTTCAGGAAATGTACCGCCTGCGCGACCGCATGGCGCAAGAAAGTGGGATGGAACTGATCGTCTACCGCAACCCGGAAGCGATCGAGCGCGGGATCAACCCGTTCGATCATGGTCCGCTGCACACGGATATGTGGAAGACCGAAGGACTGAAGCAGGCGCTCGACCTGCATGGCTTCGATGCCGCATTCGGCGGCGCTCGCCGCGACGAGGAGAAGAGCCGTGCGAAAGAGCGCATCTTTTCATTCCGGACCGCTACGCATGGCTGGGATCCCAAGAGCCAGCGGCCCGAACTGTGGAACCTCTACAATGCTCGCAAGGCCAAGGGCGAAAGCATCCGAGTCTTTCCGATCTCGAACTGGACCGAGCTGGACATCTGGCAATACATCCACCTCAACGACATCCCCATCGTGCCGCTCTATTTCGCCGCGAAGCGCCCGACAGTGGAACGCGACGGCCTGTTGCTGATGGTCGATGACGACCGGTTCCCGCTTGAGGATGGCGAAGTTCCGGTGGAGCGTTCCATCCGGTTTCGCACACTGGGCTGTTATCCCCTCACCGGTGCCGTCGAAAGCGACGCCCGGACGCTGCCGGACATCATACGGGAGATGCTGCTCACCACGACCAGCGAACGCCAGGGCCGCGTAATCGACAAAGATGGCGGCAACGCATCGATGGAGAAGAAGAAACAGGAGGGGTATTTCTGATGTCGGACGCGGATTCCATCTATCGTGCCGACGCCCTGATAGCCGAGGACATCGGCGCATATCTTGAGCAGCACCAGCACAAGAGCCTGCTCCGATTCATAACCTGCGGCAGCGTGGACGACGGAAAGTCGACACTTATCGGCCGCCTTCTCTACGATTCGAAGATGATCTTCGAGGATCAGCTCGAGACATTGGAGGCGGACAGCAAAAGGGTCGGCACCCAGGGGCAGGAGATCGATTTCGCCCTGCTCGTCGATGGTCTTGCCGCAGAACGCGAACAGGGCATCACGATCGACGTCGCCTACCGTTTTTTCGCGACCCAGAAACGCAAGTTCATCGTCGCCGATTGTCCGGGCCACGAGCAGTACACACGCAATATGTTCACCGGCGCATCGACGGCGGATCTCGCGGTAATCCTGGTCGATGCGCGCAAGGGCGTGCTCGTGCAAACGCGCCGTCACAGCTACCTGTGCAACCTGATCGGGATCAGGAACATCGTTCTTGCCGTGAACAAGATGGACCTGGTCGATTACAGCGAGAACGTGTTCGACCAGATCGTGGAAGATTACCGCACCTTCGCCGCCGAAATCGGGATCGCCGATTTCGTCGCGATGCCGATTTCGGGCTTCAAGGGCGACAACATCATCGCACCCAGCCCAAACACCCCGTGGTATGTCGGCAAGCCGCTGATCGAGCACCTGGAAACGGTGGAGATTGACAATGCGTCCGATCAAAGCAAGCCCTTCCGCCTGCCGGTCCAGTGGGTCAATCGCCCAAATCTCGACTTCCGCGGCTTTTCGGGGCTGATCGCCAGCGGCGCGGTCAGGACTGGCGATGCAGTCCGGGTGCTGCCCGGCGGCAAGGCTTCTACAGTAACGAGGATCCTGACACCACAAGGCGACCAGGTCGAGGCGGTGGCCGGGCAATCGGTCACGGTCTCGTTCGCCGACGAAGTCGATTGTTCGCGCGGGAGCGTGATTGCCGCAGCGGACGATCCGCCCGAAGTGTCCGACCAGTTCGAGGCGACCGTGGTGTGGATGGACGACGACGCGCTCCATGTCGGACGATCGTACTGGCTCAAGCTCGGTACCCAGACCGTGTCGGCGACATTGCAGCAGCCGAAATACACGATCAACGTCAACACGATGGAGCGGCTCGCTGCCAAGACGCTGGAGCTGAACGAAATCGGCGTGGCCGAACTTGCCACCGACAGGCCCATCGTGTTCGAACCCTATGCCGACAGCCGGGCGCTCGGCGGCTTCATTCTGATCGACAAGCTGTCCAACCATACCGTCGGCGCCGGAATGCTGCACTTCAGCCTGCGGCGCGCGCAGAACGTCCATTGGCAGCCGACCGACATCGGACGCGCCGAACACGCCAGGCTCAAGAACCAGCAGCCGCGCGTTCTGTGGTTCACCGGACTGTCGGGATCGGGCAAGTCGACTATCGCCAACGAGGTCGAAAAGCAGCTCAATCTGATGAACCGCCACACCTTCCTGCTCGACGGTGACAATGTCCGGCATGGCCTCAATCGCGATCTCGGTTTCACCGAGGCGGACCGTATCGAGAATATCCGCCGCGTGGGCGAAGTGGCGAAACTGATGGCCGATGCCGGGCTCATCGTCCTCACCGCCTTCATCTCGCCTTTCCGCGCCGAGCGCGAACTGGTGCGCAAGATGCTGCCCGAGGGCGAGTTCGTCGAGATATTCGTCGATACACCGCTCGAAGTGGCGGAAGCGCGAGACGTCAAAGGGCTCTACAAGAAGGCGCGTTCGGGCCAGCTCAAGAACTTTACCGGCATTGACAGCCCCTACGAAGCGCCGCTGGACCCTGAAATTCGTGTCAACACGGTCGAAATGACGCCTGCGGAAGCAGCCGAGCATATCATCCGCAAGCTACTGCCGCTCAAATGAGGCCCGACATGACCGATGCCGAACTGGCTGCCCATCTTGCCGAGGCTGCCGGCAAGCTCCTGCTCGAGGTCCGCGCCTCCAGCCCGCTCAGCCTCAAGGCGCTGGGCCAGGCGGGCGACCAGACAGCCAATCAGTTCCTGGTCCACGCCCTGCGCCAGCAACGCCCGGACGACGGGCTGTTGTCCGAGGAGGAGAAAGACAGTCTCCAGCGTTTGTCCAAGTCACGCGTCTGGATTATCGACCCGGTCGACGGAACCCGCGAATATGGTGAAGGGCGGACCGACTGGGCGGTTCATGTCGCGCTTGCGGTAGACGGCGTACCGACGATCGGCGCTGTTGCGCTGCCGGGCTTGGACATGGTCGTTCGGTCGGACCTGCCGCGCACGCTGCCTCCAGCTTCCAAGCCGCCGCGTATGGTGGTCAGCCGCACCCGCCCAGCCAGGGAGGCCATCGCCATTGCGCAAGCCATTGAAGCGGAACTCGTACCGATGGGAAGCGCCGGCGCGAAGGCGATGGCCGTGGTGAGGGGAGAAGCCGAAATCTATCTCCACACCGGCGGTCAATACGAGTGGGACAGTTGCGCCCCGGTCGCAGTTGCTGCCGCCCACGGCCTGCACGTCAGCCGCACCGATGGCACACCGCTGATCTACAATCAGGCCGACACATACATGCCTGACCTGTTGATCTGCCGCACGCATTGGGCCGCCAGAGTGCTTGGACTGGTCGGGGAAATGAAGCTGGCAGAGCGGTAAGCTCCTGCCCAAGCGTTTCAGTTTCGCGAACCAGAACCCACCGGCTACGCTCGCTTGTCCTTTGCGCGGATGAAACCTATCCATCCAACCATGCCAAAGGCGTCGAGACCGCGCACCAGAAACCGCTTGCTAGCCGCCGCGATCAAGGAATTCGCCGCCCACGGCTACCGAGGGGCGTCTCTTCGCGATATCGCGAAACTCGCCGACACCAATGTCGCGGCCGTCAAATATCATTACGAATCCAAGGAAAAGCTCTGGCAGGCGGTCGTCTCGCATCTGTACCGCTCGCTCGCCGATACCATCCTCGACAACGAAGAGCGGCAATCAGCGGATTCGACCCGCGAACTGATCAGGGATTCAACGCGCAGATACATCGTGTTCTCGGCGAAGAACCCCGAATTGTATCGCATCACGTTGCTGGAAATGATCGACGGCGGTGAAAGGCTGGAATGGCTCGCCCGATATCACCTGCGGGAATTCATGGAGCGCACCATGGCCTGGACTTCCATTGCCCAACAGCATGGCGTGTTTCCGAAAGAAATCGCACCCCTGAACCTGGTCTATGTGATGATGGGAGCGATCCAGACCATTTTCATGATGGCCCCGCAGATCGAACGCAGCTTTGGCATCGATGTTTTCGATGAAAAGCAAATAGATCACCACGTCGACACGATAATGCGCTTGTTCGATCTCTGATCGTAAATGACTGAATGATCGTAGCCTTTCTGCCGACTACGGAAATTTTCAAACGACTGTATCACTTTTGCGAGTGTCGTCAGCGGCGCCTGTGGCCCACCTACGCGATTCAGGGGACGAGGGCACCGGGGGCGGGGCGTAATCGATCGCACCGTCGGGCACCTTCAAGACAACGAAATCGGTCGCACAACGGGAGAGAAACGATGGGCCGAAATACACAGCGCAGGACTCGCCTGCTGACAAATGCATCCGCATTCACGGTCTGCGCTGCAGCCCTGTCGTTTGCACCCGCGATTTCGGCGCAGGAGGTCGAGGCGTCCGAGACAGACCAGGGCACAAACCTGCGCGGCAACATCATTGTCGTTACCGCCCGCAAGAAGGAAGAAACGCTTCAGGAAGTGCCAGTGGCGGTGTCGGTGATTGGCGCCGAGACCCTCGCGACGAACCGTATCGACGAGGCGGCAGATATCGTCGGACGCGTTCCTTCTCTGAACGTCCAGATCGGCGGGTCAGGGGCGAGCGCCCAGATCTCGCTGCGCGGGGTTGGGTCGAGCAATATCTCGAACGCCTTCGATTCCGCCGTGGCTCTGAACTACGACGGCGTCGCCGTCAGCACGCAGCGCCTTCTTCAGTCCGCCTTCTTCGATGTCTCTCAGGTTGAGGTCCTGAAAGGGCCCCAATCGCTCTATTTCGGCAAGGCGGCCTCAGCCGGGGTATTGTCGCTGCGTTCGGCCGATCCCACGCCCGAGTGGCAAGTCGGCGGCAAGGCAAGCTACGAGTTCGAGGAAGAAGGCTACACCGTCGGGGGCTACATTGCCGGGCCGCTTTCCGACACATTCGGCATTCGTATCGCGGGCGAATACCAGGACATCGCAAAGTACGTCCAGCTTCAGGACAACGTGCCTGCACGCGATCGGAACAAAGGCCTCAAGAACCTCATCGGTCGACTTACGCTGGATTGGCAGCCGACAGCTGACATAAACGCGAACCTCAAGCTCAATTACAACCGGCAGCGCGGGGAATCGCTGTTGCAGTTCACGGACGTCTTTTGTGGGGGTGACGGATTGCCGGATCCCTCGGTGCTTGCCGTGTTCGGCATCTCGTTCGCCCCAACGCACGATTGCAACATCCGCGACAGCCGTTTCCCGACACCGGACGGCAATGCGGCGATCGACACTGTTCCAACCGGAACGGTAGGCGCAGATCGTGCCGACATCTCGCAGGCCTTCAACGACACCGACCTGTTCTTCGGGCGGCTGACGTTCGATTTCGGACTGACCGACGGCCTGACGCTTTCGTCCGTGACGGGCTATGTCGACATGGACAATGAATACAACGACGCCTTCAATTCGACAGGGCGGCTAGCCAACGGCAATCCCGCCGGCCTGGTGGCGCCCTTCAAGAACACGCTCGAACAGTTCACCCAGGAAATTCGCCTGACGAGCGACTTCGCCGGGCCATTCAACTTCATGCTCGGCGCATTCTACGAAGATCGCAACATGGGGCTCAGCACTTCCCAGAACGCCTTCAATCCGTCCCTGGTGCTGGGACCAGACGCCGCGACCGGGTTCACTTTCGACTGGTTCGCCGATCGGCCGATCAGTTCGGAAGCGATCTCGCTGTTCGGCAGCGCCACGATCGATTTCAACGAGCGCTGGCAGCTGTCGGGAGGACTGCGATGGACCGACGAGAAAAAGTCGACAATCATCGCCTTCCCTTACGTGCATCAGTTCATCACGACCGCGTTCGGAGCCGTCGCATCAGGGTTCACCACCGATCCCATAGTGTTCAAGGACAGCAATATCTCGCCCGAGATCGTGCTGAGATATACGCCCAGCTACGACATCAACATCTATGCGGCATTCAAGTCGGGCTTCAAATCGGGCGGCGTCGACAATAATCTGCTCCCGACAGGAACGATCGTTCCAGGCCTGAACAGCCCTGACCCTGCTGTTGCCGAGGCCGCCGCCGACGCCCTCAGGTTCGATTCCGAAACATCGCTGGGTGGGGAGATCGGGTTAAAGTCGCAACTCGCCAACCGGACCGTGACTCTGAATGCCGTCGCCTACTACTATGTATTCGACAACCTCCAGGTCCAGAACTTCGATCCGGCAATCTTCAATTTCGACACGACCAACGCCGGCGAACTGACGACATTCGGGGTCGATCTGGAGTTCGCCTGGTTCACGCCGATCGAAGGATTGAGCTTCCTCGGGGCGGTCTCGTGGCTCGATGCGGAATTTTCGGACTCTTTCCCGGTTCCCGCGAGCGGCGACGATCTCGAAGGCCGCCGTCCTGCTCGCGCTCCAAAGATTTCCGGCAATCTCGCGATGGACTGGAGAACACCCCTCTCGCCGGGCCTCGAACTGGGCGTGAACGGAAATCTCGCATTCACATCGTCCTACATCACTGCCAACAGCACGCGCGCGACCTTCAAACAAGCTGTCCGCAACGCCAACGGCGCGCTCAACAACCTCGTTCAAGACGGGTACGTGACCATCGACGGAACACTGTCGGTCGGTGCGCCGGACAGGCGATGGACGCTATCTTTGATCGGCCGGAACCTGACGGACAAGCAATGGATAAATACGTCCGGTCCGGCACCGTTCGTCGGCGCGGGCGACGATCATGTCGTCACGCTCAACCGCGGTCGCCAAGTGTTCGTGGAGGCGGCTTTCAGGTTCTAGTCGGCCCTCTCCGCAGACTAGTCACTGTGGGCGGGTGCCGCGCTCTCAGGGCGCCCGTCCACCATTTTAGTAATCGTGATCAGGCCGATGGGTCTGCCGACGGGTAAGGGGTGCAGATGCCCGAAGGTAGTCGAATCGAGGTAAGGAAGGTTGCCGATCCCACTGTGAGTTCCGCAAGACCAGGCGTGATCGCGCCCGAACTCGCGGATTTCGACCGCCGGATCGGTTGGCTCGTGGTCAACCGCGTCACCTTGCCGATCCTGCGCACCTTAAGCCGGCTCAAACCTGCGGACATCGACAGCAGCGGCGTCGAGATCGATTACATCGACCTGCGACCGGACTCATGGATCGAGGTCACGCCGATCGAGCGTCGTGGTGCGGGAGCATTGTTGCTCTTCCACGGCGGCGGCTTCGTAATGGGCCAGCCAGACGAAATCCTGCCCCGGGCAATCGCATTCGCCAGACGGATCGGAATACCGGTGATCTGTCCGGCCTACAGACTAGCGCCCGCAGCGCCCTTCCCCGCAGCGCTCGACGATGGCCACGCCGCATGGATGCGATTGCTCGATCGAGCCGAAGACATGGCAATCGACCCGACCAGGATTGTTATCGGCGGATACAGCGCTGGTGGGGGTCTCGCCGCAAGCCTCGCGCAAAGGCTGCGGGACGAAGGGGGTGTCCAGCCAGCCGCACAACTGCTGATCTACCCGATGCTGGACGACCGGACAGCCGCACGACGCGCGCTCGACCGGCCACGCCACCGGGTGTGGAGCAACCGCAATAACCTGTTCGCATGGACCAGATACCTTGGCCATTCACCTGGGGAAGACTGCCCACGCTACGCTTCCGCCGCGCGCAACGAAGATTTGGCAGGCCTGCCACCGGCTTGGCTTGGAGTCGGCACCTGTGATCTGTTCCTCGACGAAGCGCGCGTCTATGCGCAGCGACTTTCCAGCGCGGGGGTGACCACGGATTACGCTGAAATGGAGGGCGCCATTCACGGTTTCGATATGGACGAAAACGAGCTGGCAAGCGCTTTCGTGGACGCGCAATCGGCATTCGTTGCGCGATACGTCCGCTAAGCTAGCGTCCTGACCCTAGGAATTGCTCCCAGCGGCATCATGCCGCGCGGGGATAGGCTGCTCCCCGCACCAGTTGCCCCGGTCTTGCGCCGGTAGATCGATCGAACCGTCGGATCACCTCTCCCGCAACGATAGTCGCGTCATAGCCGGTAGCACGTTGATGGAGCCGGCGCCCGCCAGCCGGAAGATCGCGCACTATCTCCGGCAAATGCAGCCTCAACCGATCCAGGTCGATCACGTTAAGGTCCGCCTTCGCGCCGACTTGCAACAGTCCACGTTGGCCAAGACCAACAGCATGGGCGGCCTTGTTGCCTAGCATATGCACTGCTTCCGCCAGCCCCAGGCGCAGTGGTCCGGACTGCTGGACGAATTGAGTCAGCAGGTATGTCGAATAACTCGCATCGCAGATCGCCCCATAGTGGGCACCGCCATCACCGAGGCCAGGCACGCAATGCGGGTGGCGCAGCATTTCGTGCGCACTGTTGAGCGTAGCGTTCTCGTAATTCCCCAGCGCCGCAAGGAACAGTCCGCGCCCGTTCGTGTCGAGTAGCCGGTCATAGGCCACTTCCTGTGGCGTGCACCCGCGTGCTGCGGCCTGCCCTGCCATGCTCATCTCGCGCGACGGCGCGTAGTCCGGTGGATCGTCAAGCGGAAACAGCCATCTCCAATTGCGCGCGAGTTCGTTGAACGGATGCCCGGGCGTGAAACCCTCGCTGACGAGTGCCGCTCGCAACTCGGGCGAGCGCATTGCGACCACTTGCTCGTCAATCGAAAGATGCGCGATCTTCGCCCAGCTAGGGCACAGTACGAATGGGTGCACGGTCAGTTCGAGCCCTGCGATAAGCCCAATCGGGCGCGGCATCACCTGCGCATTGGCGATGCCACCGGCTGCCGTGGTCCGCTCGAGCATCTCCAGCACGCGGCGCCAGCGTGGCGGGGCATCGTTGCCGGAAGCGAGGGTGAAGGTAGCTGGACGGCCGGAGGCGGCGATCACGCGATCGATCACCTGATATTCCTTGTCCCAGCCGACGAAGGCATCGAGAACGACCTGGAAAGTCCCCGCCCCGGCATCGGCCATGCCGCGGCTGATCGCCTCAAGCTCAGCCACGTCCGCCTCGAACGTGGGGATTGCATCGCCGTCGGCGGTCTTGTGGATCGACAGGCGTGAGGTGGCAAAACCGATCGCCCCGGCCTGCATTGCCTCGGCCGTGAGTCGGCGCATCAGCGCCAGGTCGTCGGCTGTTGCCAGCTCACGCGCGGCGCCGCGTTCGCCCATGGCATAGACGCGCAAGGGTGAGTGCGGCAGATAGGCGGCCACGTCGATGTCGCGCCGCCCGCCTGCCACTGTATCGAGATATTCGGGAAAGGTCTCCCAGTCCCACGGCAAACCGTCGGTCATCACAACGCCGGGGATATCCTCCACGCCCTCCATCACGTTGATCAGCAGGTCGTGATCGGCCCTTCGGCATGGCGCGAAGCCGACGCCGCAATTCCCCATGACCGCGGTGGTCACGCCGTGGGAGGACGACGGGCTCAGTTCCTCGGCCCAGATGCACTGGCCGTCATAATGAGTGTGTACATCGACGAAGCCGGGCGTGACTATCCGGCCCTTGGCGTCGATTTCCTCGCACCCGCGGCCCGATACCTTGCCGATCGCGGCGATGTGCCCATCCGCAATTGCGACATCGCCATCGACAAGGTCGCCGCCGGTGCCATCGGCGATGGTACCGCCGCGGATCATCAGGTCGTATTCTGGAGCCATCCCCTAGCCTCCTCGCACCAGCCGCAAGCTACCCGCAATGAGCGAACCGAGAACGAAGATATAGATCGGCGGCATACTGAGATAGAGCCAGATCAGCCGCTTCTCCGGCGCCTTGTGATATCCCAGGGCATAGCCCACGCGCATGAACGGCCAGATCGAGCCTATCGCGGCAGCCCACAGCGGGCTGACGGCGTAGGCGAATAGCCAGAGCCCAGGCAAGAACAGCACTAGATGCTCGAGCGTGTTCTGGTGCGCGCGGACATACCGCTCGTATTCGGGCGGGCCGCTATGCGACGGCGGCACGATCGAGAACCGTCCACGCGCCAGACCGGCCATCAGCAGAGTGAAATAGTAGGCGAGCAGACCCAGCGCGCTGACGATTACGACATAGTTGTAAGGATCCATAGGTTCACCGCGAGCGCTTTGATTGCCCACTGGCTTCACCGGAGCATGATGAACTCACAACTGGTACTTTTACGGCTGTTCCACCCCTGACGCCGGGCTGCGGCAGGCCGGACCTTGCCCAGCCAGGTTCAGAACCTATCAGCAGGCTTACCATAGGTGCGATAATCTGACCTGTCGCATACAGCGAGCAAGATCATAGTTGTCTTAGGGCCCAGCGAAAATTCACGGGCAAAACGACAGCGGTCCATGCTCGATGTGGGGCAGAACGTGCCGCGAAAACAGATCGCATTCGGCCGCGTGGGGATAACCCGACAGGATGAAGGCTTCTATCCCTTCGGCCTGATAGGCCCGCAGCTTCGCCAGGACCTGGTCGGGGGTGCCGACGATCGCCGCGCCGCAACCCGACCGTGCCCGCCCGATGCCGGTCCACAGGTTCTCCTCAACGAACCCGTCGCCATCCGCTGCGGTGCGCAGTTCCTGCTGACGCTGGACACCGAAGTTCTTGGCATCTAGCGATTTTTCGCGAATTGCCCGCCCTGCTTCGTCGTCGAGCTTGGACAGCAGCCGATCGGCGTATGCGCGCGCCTCGTCCTCGGTCTCTCGCACGATCACGTGGACGCGGTAGCCGAACCTGAGCGTTCGCCCGAAACGCGCCGCGCGTTCCTTCATGTCGGCGATGGTTTCGCGCACCTTGTCCATGGTGTCGGGCCACATCAGGTAGACGTCGGCTGCTTCGGCGGCGCACTCGCGCGCGTCGTGGCTCAGGCCGCCAAAGTAGAACGGGGGGCACTTTCCCGAAATGGTAGTGATGCGCGCCGGGTCGAGTTCGAGCTGATAGAACTCGCCATCGTGGCTCAGATGCCGGCCGTCGAGCAGAGTGCGGACGATCTTCATCACTTCGGTCGCCCGGCGATAGCGGGGGCCGCTCTCCAGCTTCTGCCCGGGCATGTCGGACGAGATGATGTTTACGTTGAGCCGACCGGCCGTGCCTGCGGCGTCGGGGCCGAGGATGCGGTCCATCGTGGCGATCCTGCGGGCAAGCTGCGGCGGCCAATCCTCACCGATGCGCGTCGCCCACAGCAGCTTCATACGCCGCACCTGGGTCGCGATGGCCGCCGCGAAGGCAGTGGTATCGAGCCCGAGTTCGTAGCCCGACGGCAGCAGGATATTGTCGAAGCCACCCTTTTCCGCCTGCAGCACGATATTCCGGCAATGCTCCCAGCTCGACTTCAGCCGCGGGTCAGGCACTCCGAGAAACTCGTAGTCGTCGTCGCACAGGGCGGAAAACCATGCGATCTCGCACTGGAGCGTGTCGGTCATCAGGGAAGCCTCTCTCCTCGTGCGGCTACCAGCACCGCATACCAATCCTGCCGCGCCCAGCGGACCGCGAGCGCCTTGGTCGCCTCAGCGATCCGCTCGGCGTTCTGCGAGCCGACGATCGCCACGATCCGTGCCGGATGCGCGAGAAGCCACGAATATGCGGCGATGCTGCGCGAAATGCCCTGTTCGCCCGCGATCCGATCCAGTTCCGCGGCAACGTGTCGCTCCCGCTCGCTCAACGGGTCGAGCAAGCGCCCACCGGCCAGCGGCGACCATGCCAGCGGGGCAAGCTCCAGCCGCATGGCCTGGTCGAGCTCGCCATTTTCGAAACAGTCGATCCGCAACGGGCTGATCTCTGGCTGGGTGGTAGCGATCGGGGTATCGAGGAAGTGCGCCAGCGCATCGATCTGCGGAACGGTGAAATTCGACACCCCGATGGCCCCGATCTTGCCCGCGGCGAGCGCATCTTCCAGCGTGCGGGCGGTTTCCTGCGGGTGCGCGAGAATATCCGGCCGGTGTATCTGGTAGAGGTCGATCCGCTCCACCTGGAGCCGGCGCAGCGACGCATCGATAGCGCCCGACAGATAATCCGAAGACTGATCATAGGGCAGCGGCGGAAGGATACCCCCTTTGCTCGCGAGCACCATCCTGGTCCGCAACGCGGGCTCGGCGGCCAGAACCTTGCCCAGCAACGCCTCGGCATCGCCGAACCCGGCCGTGCCGTCGAAGCCATAGATGTCCGCGGTGTCGAACAGGGTGATCCCCGCATCCAGCGCGGCGTGGACCAGCAGCGCGGCATCGGCCACGGTCCTCCCCGATTCCGCAAGTCGCCACATCCCCCACGCGATCGGACAGACGGACAAGCCGGACCGGCCGAGCGGAACAGTTCGGGGAGTGGCAGGAAGAAGGCTCATCCGGGTTTCCTAGCGGGAGGGGCGACCGAGGCACGCTCGACCAGGTGATGGGGCAGGCGGCGGTGCGTGATGTCTCCGCCGTGGATGAGTATCTCTGCCGCAGTGCGGGCGAGGTCGGCCATCGGCTGATGAATCGTCGTAAGCGGCGGCCAGACCGTGCGGGCGAGCGTGGTATCGTCGAATCCCGCGACAGACAGTTCGCCCGGCAGGTCGATGTCGAGGTCATGGGCCACGGAAAGGATGCCCGCCGCCATGTCGTCGTTGGCCGCGAAGATGGCGGTCGGGCGCGGCGACAGGCCGAGAAAGTAATGCCCTGCCTTGACGCCGCTTTCGAAGTCGAATTCCCCTTCAGCCGCCAATTGCGGATCGAAAGTGATCCCCGCCCGGTCGAGCGCACGGCGATAGCCGAACAAGCGGTCGTCCGACGACATATGGTTTGGATGCCCCTTCACGAAGCCGATCCGGCGATGTCCGAGGTTGATCAGGTGCGTCGTCATGTCATCGGCAGCCTGCGCGTCGTCCATGAATACCGAGCTGGTTAGCGAATGATTGGTGCCGGGCGAGATCCGGACGAATGGGACGTCCATCGCCTCCAGTGCATCGAGCACTGCCTCGCAATCGGTCACCGGCGAGGACAGGATGATTCCATCGACCTGGGTTTCACTAACCAGCCCGCGAACCTGGTCGCCCACTCTCGGATCGGCGACATTGACCGGCTGGGCGAGCAGGCGAATGCCGTTTTCCTGACACACGTCCCAGCAGCCATTCTGAATCTGGAACATATAGTAAGGGCTGTGATTGTCGTAGATCAGCGCGACCTGATTGGACTTGGCCCCCGAGAGAATTCGCGCGGCAATACTGGGCCGGAAATCCAGCTCCGACATCGCTTGCTCGATCCGGCCCCGTAGCGCGTCACTGACATAGGGGTGTCCGTTCAGCACACGGCTGACAGTCTTCACTGCCACGCCCGCTCGGGCAGCGACGTCGCGGATGTTTGCTCGGCCGCTCATGATACGTTCGATCCTATGGCTGCAAGACCGGCGAACAGTGCGGAAAATCTGCTTTGCGGGTGGTAGAAAGCTGGCGGTTCACCGACCGGAGCCGAAATCTCGTGCCAGCCCGGCATCCAATCCTTGCCGCTCCACACGTGCCGCCATGTTTCGCCGTTGCCGTCGCCCGGGATGTAGACTCTGCGCGAGGTCGCGCCCTCTTCGATAACTGGTGCCACCATAAGGTCTCGTCCATAAAGGAACTGGTCCTGGATGGTGAAGGTCTCGCGGTCGTCGGGATAGTGGAGGAACAGGGCGCGCTGTGCCGGTGCGCCGCTTGCCACAGCCTCTTTCACCAGGTGTGAAACCCACGGCGCTAGCGCCTGATGAACCCGGCTCCAGCGCACGAACGCCGCAAGGAGCCGTGGAGTTGAGTCGATCTGGAGATTTTTCAGCGGCCTGTTCCCCTCATGTGTTCGCATGACCGGAGAGAAAGCTCCCAGCTCGTACCAGCGCAGTAGCAGCTCTTCGCTGCGGACATTGTCGAACAGGCTTGTGTAGCCGCCGACGTCAGAGTGACTGAAGGGGTTCCCGACAAGCCCACTGGAAAGTGCTGCGGTAACCGCCGTTCCGATGCCGTCATGACGGCTGAAATCCACGGACTGGTCGCCCGCCCACAACAGCGGACAATGCGCCTGAACCCCGGTGTGACCCGCGCGCATGAACCACAGGACATCGCCTTCGCGCCCGCGCGAGGCGATCGCGCGCCGGTTCACTTCGGCCCAGCGCACCGGCCAGCGGTTGTGCTCCTGCATCGGGTCACCATCGAACAGGCGGAGATCGATCGGAAGATATTCGCCGAAATCGGCCATCCACCCGTCAAGGCCGAAGTCGAGCATCCGCTTGCCGATCACTTCCTCGGCAAACCAGTCCGCCGCAGCTGGATTGGTGAAGTCGACCACGCCTGCGTCGAATTCACCGAAATCGACCAGGTAGGGTTCGTCACTTTCCAGCTGCCTCGCCAGCAGACCCTGGTCTGCCGCCTCTGCGTACAGCGAACCATCGACTGCCAGATAGGGGTTCACATAGCCCAAAAAGCGGATTCCGCGCGCTTTCAAGGCTGCCATCTGCTCCGGCAGATCGGGATAGCGCTGCGCGCTCCACTGCCAGTCCCACAGCAGCCGGCGTCCGAAACCCGTCTGGCGGACACCGACCCAATCCTCGCACCACAACGCCGAAATGGCTGCACCCGCATCGATCACGCGCTCGAGCCGCTCGAAACTGCGCGCGCCATCCTTCAATCCAAGTACTGCTCCACCCAGCGACCAATCCGGCAAGGTCTGGCGAGGACCGAACCGGGCACCAAGCTGATCCACGAGATCGAGTGGACGCGACGCGACGAACAGGTTCATCGTCACTTCCCCCGACCACACATGGAGCCGCAACCTGCCCGGTGCGGAACAGTCGATTTCGCAATATTCCGCGTTGGCGAGCGACAGCGCCCAACCCACCGAAGACAGTACGGTCGGTTCTGGATAATTGGTCGTCCAGTAATCGCCGCCTGCGAACGAGCCATCGGCACTGGCGAGGTCGGTCAGCGGCGTCCCGGGCTCCCGGCCGACGCCCGGCTCACTCGTCCAGATCGGGAAGCGCCGACCGTTGAGTGCGAGAAAGCTCATCTGCTCGCCGCCGCCCCAGATGGTTTCCCCTTCCTCCAGCTGCAGGTCGATCGTCATCCGATCGTGATCGCCCTGTGCAACGAAGCTCACACGAGCGGGGGACTCCTCAATAGTAACGAGGAGTTGCGCTTCTTCACCTGCGGTGGAGAAGGTAAAACTCCGTTCCGCCACGCGGCGACACTCACGGAGGGGAGGCGCCGGCCGGGGCGAATCCGATATCCGGAAGTTTCCCCTGACCATCGCCACCTCGGGCGCGCCGTGGGCAAGTGCGATCGCCGGTGCTTGCGGTCGATGTGCCAGCAGGCGGCGACTGCCCACGTGCAGGTCGAAACCGCCGCCACTTTCGGTTGCGCGAAAATCCAAATGCCACGTCCCTGTCGTCGATATGACACCGCTTGACATATCGAGACGGAAAGAGCAATTCAAGACGTGCATCGCAGCCCTATGAGGCGCGGTCTTGCATGTCCGGACGAGCAATGACGCCGGACCCAGGGAGGAGAAACGAACATGGCCGCCAAAACCCGAATTGCGCTTCGTGCGCTCGCCGTTTCCGCCAGCACTCTGGCGCTGATCCACGGTGCGCCGGTCATGGCGCAAGTCGCGGAGATTGTCGTAACAGCCCAGAAAGTCGAAGAAAACGTCCAGGACGTTCCCATTGCCATCACTGCGGTGACCGCCGACAGGCTGGAGCAGGCAGGGGTCAATACCCTTGAAAACATCGGCAACGTCGTGCCTTCCGTTACCTTCCGCAAGGGCACAACTGGCGCCAACAGCGCGATCGTTATGCGCGGCGTCGGCACTATCACCTTCTCGATTGCCGCCGAGCCCAGTGTGTCCACCGTTGTCGACGGGATCGTGCTGTCGCGCTCCGGGCAGGCGTTCATCGACCTCGTCGATGCCGAACGGCTCGAGGTCTTGCGCGGCCCACAGGGCACGCTGTTCGGCAAGAACGCCTCGGCGGGCCTCGTCAATATCGTTTCCAAGGGCGGGACCGACGAATTATCCGGGGAAGTTCGCGGCGAATGGTACGAAGGCAACGAATGGCGCTTGCGCGGTTCACTGGCCGGCCCTCTCGGCGATGGACTCAGCGGCCGTGTCACAGGCTTCTACGGATCTTACGACGGCAACATCACCAATGTGAACGGCGGTCGCAACGAGGATATCAACGGCTACGAACGTTACGGCGCGCGCGGGATCATCGACTATAACAGCGGTAGCACCGACCTGCGCTTCATCGCCGATTACTTCCGCGCCGACGACGATTGCTGCGCCGACGTCACCGGCGTGAGTCGCGGCGCTGTGCTCGACGCGGAACTGGGCTTGCCGGGCGGGGTCGCACTGGGCGAGGACCAGCGGTTCGTCAATCACAACCTCGTTACCCAGGCACGCGACCGTCAGTGGAGCCTGACCGGTTCGGGCGATTTCGGGTTGGGCGACAGCCACACACTGAGTGTCGTCGCCGGCTATCGCAATTGGTTCAACGAAGAGGTCCGTGAGGGCGACTTCCTGCCCCGGGCACTGGTCGGGACCGGAGAGCTGCACGATGTCGGCGTCGTGCGCACCAAGCAGATGTCGCTTGAGGCGCGCATTGCTTCCGACCAGGCGCAGCCGTTCTTCTACCAGTTCGGCGCCTTCGCCTGGAAATCGGACAACGAGCAGGTCTTCACCCGCCGCAATATCACCTGCGCCACCTCGACCCTGCCGGTCGATCCGGGAACCGGAGGCCAGCCGTGTAATGTCGCCGACACCGTCAATACGCTGTTCCCCACAGCGACATCGTTCAGCGACGTGACATCGAAGAACTTTGCCCTGTTCGGCCAGGCCACCTATCGCTTCACCGAGCAATTCTCGCTGACCGCAGGGCTTCGCTACACCTGGGATGATCTCAGCTTCATCCACACCCGCGCGCCCGGCGTAAATGCCACCAACGGCGCGCCCGCGACCGGTCCGGGCGTTTCCGGGAACCCTGCTGGCGGCACAATCGCGAGTGGGGGAAACGGCACGAACACCTCGACCGGATCCAGCGACAACGGCAATCTGTCGGGCAAGGCGGTGCTGCAATTCGAGCCGAGCGACGATGTCATGCTCTACGGCAGCTACACGCGGGGGTACAAAGGCCCCGCCTTCAACGTGTTCTTCAACCACACGGCCCCGACCAATGCGATCCCGATCGACGAGGAAACTTCCGACGCGTTCGAAATAGGCCTCAAGTCGCAGTTCTGGGATCGCAAGGTCCAGTTGAACCTTGCCGGCTTCATGGTCGAGTATGACGGTTTCCAGGCCAACAACTTCGTGCTGCTGAACGGCGCGGTGGTCTCGAACCTGACCAACGCGGGCACGGTCAAGAGCGAAGGGTTCGAGGCCGATCTTATCGTCGCCCCGAGCGAGGGCCTCACATTCCGGGCCAGCGCTGCCTATGCCGACGCCAGGGTGAAGCGGTTCAACCCCAACCCGCTGACCAATGCCCCCGACGCGCGGGACGGCACCCAGCTGCCCCTGGCGCCGAAATTCGTCTATACTATCGGCGGTGACTACGAAGCCGACCTGGGCGGGTTCAGGGCTTACCTTTCGACCGACTACCGGCACGTCAGCCAGCAGTTCTCCGACCTTGGCGAACAGGGGCGGATCGCTCCCTATGGAATGTGGAACGCCTCGATCGGGTTCTCCGATGCAGACGACAGGTATCGCCTGACTTTCCACGCCCGCAACATCATGGACGACAGCTACGTGCTGCTCAACGTGTCGAACGGCCAGCGCCTTCAGATCCCGCGCGATGCCGACCGCTATTTCGGTGTCAGCCTGCGCGCCCGGATGTGATGAGGGGCGCATTCATCGCCATGTGAGACTGGGCCGCCGGAGCAATCCGGCGGCCCATTGCTTGCCCAAATCGCCCCCCGCCGCCAGGAGTTGATCATGCCGCAGATTTCGACTCGCCTGCGCTGGGCGCTGTTCACGACATTGTGCGTCGCGGGCATCTTCAATGCGATGGACCGGCCGATAATCGCCATCCTGAAGCCCGACATGATGGAGGATTTCGGGTGGACCGACAGCGACTTCGGCGACCTGGCGGCGATCACCCAGTTTTCGGCGGCGTTCGCGTTCCTGGTGACCGGCTGGCTGGTCGACCGGCTCGGGGTGCATCGCTCGATGCAGGTCGGTGCCACCGCCTGGAGCTTCGCGGCGATCGCCCACGGCTGGGCGATCACCACATGGCAGGTCGTGGCCGCACGGGTCGGTCTGGGCGTGACCGAGGCCGTCCAGACCCCGCTCACGATCAAGACCGTCGCGACGCTGTTCGAACCGAACCGACGATCGCTGGCGTTCGGCTTCGCCACGCTGCTTGCCGGGGCAGGAACGATCGCCATGCCGTTCGTCATCCCCGCGCTGGCCATGACAGTCGGCTGGCGCGGCGCGCTGGTCGCTGGCGGGATCGGCGGGCTGATTTCGTTGGTCGCATGGATCTGGCTCGCCCGCGGCCTCGCCCAGCTGCGCCAGCCGACATTGCCAACCGCCCCGTCCGATCAGGGCGCGGATACAGCCGGATACGGCCCGATCCTGAAGAACAGCCGCACTTGGGCCATTGTCGGCGCCAAGGCCCTGTCGGACATGACCTGGTGGTTCATCAACTTCTGGCTGGCGGATTTCTACCGTAAGGAGTTCGGCCTCACGACGCTCGAACTCGCCGTCCCCCTGGCGATCGCGTTTGCCGGGTCGGGGCTCGGTGCATTTCTCGCCGGATGGGCGTCGACCAGGTTGCTCGAACGCGGCTGGTCGGTAAACCGGGTGCGCAAGACGGTAATGCTGGTCTCGGCACTGGTGGTCGCTCCGCTGCCGCTGGTTCTGGAACTCGATTCATTCTGGCCCGTGGCAGTGATGATGGGTGTGGTCATGGCCGGGCATCAGGGCTTCTCGCTGTCGATTTTCTCCACCATCACCGACGTGGTGCCCAATGCCAAGGTGGGCCGGGTCACGGCATTCGGGGCGTTCATGGGCAATATGGGCGGCGTCGCGATCAGCTTGATTACCGGGCGGGTTCTGGATGCCGGTTTCGGCTTCGTGCCGCTGTTCCTGTTCGCTGCATCGTCCTATCTCCTCGCGCTGGCATGGTTCCATCTGCTGCTGCCCGAGATCAGACGGGACGCAGGAGCGCTGGCAACTGTTAGCTGAGGCCCGCGATCGGCGAGAACATCCGATTGCGAGCAAGGACGACATTGCGTGATGGATTGGACACGATTACCACCATGACACCGTTAGACAGAAAAATACGGTGCCGGATATTTGCGAGGCGTGCGGCGGATCAGAATGAAGGTTGAACCGACCCCTGAGCATCACGTTTATGCAGGCGACCTTTTCGGCGAGATGGTGCTTGCCGACCGGCCCGCAAAGCCGGCGATCCGCCTCCCCCTGACCCGGTTCGTTCCGGGAGCCGCGATCTGCGTCATCGCCAGTGCGGCGGCCGCATGGTTCAGCGAGCAATACGGTGTCCCGATTATCCTGGCCGGACTTTTGCTCGGCCTGACGCTGACCTTTGTCTCAGGTGATGCGCGCACGCATGATGGTCTCGACTTCATTTCCCGGCATGGATTGCGCCTCGGCATCATCCTGCTCGGTCTCCAGGTCACTCTTGCGCAGATCGGAATGATGGGACTGGTTCCGTTCGCCGGGCTAGCGCTGGTCATGCTGGCCGCGGTCGTCGCGGCGATGCTTGCGGCAAGAATGACGGCTCAAGGCCCTTCGGTCGGGCTTCTGGCGGGCGGCTCGACCGCGATCTGCGGCGCTTCGGCGGCGCTCGCTCTCTATGGTGTGATCGGGCGGGAAAGGGTCGACCAGGCGCAATTCACCCTGACGCTGGTAATCCTGGCGGTGGCGAGCGCAATCGCACTGACCACCTATCCGAGCATTGCTGCATGGCTGGCTCTGAACGACGCTCAAGCCGGATTCCTCGTCGGTGCCTCGATCCACGATGTTGCCCAGGCGATCGGCGCTGGTTTCGCCATATCCGATCCTGCGGGAGCCCAGGCGACCGTTGTCAAGCTGACCCGCGTTGCCTTGCTTGCCCCACTGGTGGCCCTCGCGGCACTGTCGATCGTGCGGATAAGCCCCGTCTCCGCACCCACCAGCGGGCCGCGCGTACCATTGCTTCCCGGTTTCATATTGATGTTCCTGGCGCTGGTCGGGATCAACTCGCTGGTCGCACTGCCCGAGGTGGTGGCGCAGGGCGGGCTGGTCGCTTCCAAGGCGCTGTTGCTGCTCGCGGTCACGGCGACCTCGATCCGGACGCGCACCGACCTGCTCCTTCGCCTTGGCTGGCGATCGGTCATGCCGGTGCTGGCAGCTACTGTCGCTTCGCTCGCCGTCGCGCTCGCCTTCGCCAAGTGGGCGATCTGATGGAAACGATCTACGATCTCGCGGTTATCGGCGGCGGCGTGAACGGCGCCGGGATCGCTCGCGATGCCGCCGGGCGCGGTGCGAAGGTGCTGCTGCTGGAGCGCGGTGACCTGGCGGAGGGCACATCCTCGGCTTCGACCAAGCTGATCCACGGCGGCCTGCGCTATCTCGAGCACTACGAATTCGCCCTGGTACGCGAGTCCCTGAAAGAGCGCGAGGTGCTGTGGCGCATCGCCCCCCATATCATCTGGCCCTTGCGGTTCGTCCTGCCCCATCGTCCAGGCCTGCGTCCACGCTGGCTGCTTCGTCTCGGATTGTGGCTATACGACCATATCGGGGGGCGCCGCGAATTGCCCGCGGCACAGGCGATCTCGCTGCACGACCACGAGGCGGGATCCGCTCTCAAGCCGCAATATGCCCATGGCTTCGTCTATTCGGACTGCTGGGTCGACGATGCGCGGCTGGTGATACTCAACGCCCGCGACGCGGCCGACAGGGGGGCCGATATTCGCACGCGCTGCGAAGTGACCTCGCTCTTACGCGAGCACGGCCTGTGGAAGATTACCGCCGGGGGCGAAAGTTTTCGCGCCCGTAGCGTCGTCAACGCCGCGGGGCCGCGCGTGCTCGACCTGCTCGACCGGGCCGGACGACCTGCAAGCCGGCAGATGCGCCTGGTGCGAGGCTCGCATATTGTTGTTCGCAAGCTGTTCGATCATTCGCTGGCCTACTTCTTCCAGTTGCCCGATGGCCGGATCTTCTTCGCGATTCCCTACGAGGACGAGTTCACCCTCATCGGCACGACCGATGTCGATCACGCGGGCGGCCTCGACAGCGTGCGCGCCACTGACGAGGAGATCACCTACCTGTGCGCGGGCGCGAGCGAGTACTTGCGCCATCCGGTCACTCCGGCGGACGTTGTGTGGACCTACTCGGGGGTGCGACCGCTGGTCGACGATGGCTCCGGCAAGCCCGAAGCGGCCACCCGTGGCTATCGCTTCGAGCTTGATGGCGGTGACGACGATGCGCCTCTGCTGTCGGTGTTCGGTGGCAAGATCACCACCTATCGCCGCCTCGCCCAAGACGCGATCGATCGGCTCGCCCCCTTCTGCACCGCGCTGACGGGGCCGGATTGGACCGGTGACGAACCCCTCCCCGGCGGAGATTTCGGCATTCGCGAGGCTTCGAGCAAGGCAATAGCCTTCATTGCGGACTACCCTTTCCTCGACGCTAACGATGCTGCCCGGCTCATACGGCTATATGGCACCCGCGCCTGGACGATCGCCGGCACCGCTACCTCGCGCGTGCAACTGGGCGAGGATTTCGGTCACGGCCTCAGCGCGGCCGAGGTCGATTACCTGATGGACCAGGAATGGGCACGGACGGCCGAGGACGTGCTCTGGCGGCGAACCAAGCTCGGGCTGCATTTCACTGCGGACGGCACCTCGCGGCTGGCCCGCTACATGACGGAACGGATGGCACTGGCATGACGAGAATCGTAGCACTGGGGGGCACGGTCAATCGGGGCAGCTCGACCGAACAGGCGTTGCGCCTGGCTGCGGCCGTGGCGCAGGCCGAGGGTGCAGAGGTGCAGGTGTTCGACGGCGAGTACCTGACCGCCCTGCCCCACTATCGCGGGCCTTCGCACGATCCGTCGCTCGCCGCCGAACTGATCGAGGCCGTCCGCCACTCCGACGGCCTGCTGATCGCCGCGCCCGGCTATCACGGCACCATTTCAGGCGTGGTCAAGAATGCGCTCGATCACCTGGAAGACCTCGCCCGCGACCCGCGCCCCTATCTCGACGGGCGTGCCGTTGGCCTCATCGCGACCGCTTTTGGCGACCAGGCTTCGATGAGCACGCTGTTGACCATGCGGGCGATCACGCACGCCCTTCGTGGCTGGCCAACGCCGATGGGCGCGACGATCCGGACTTATCAGGGCCTGTTCTCCCCCGACGGCGAATGTCTCGACGAGAGGGCGCGGGGTCAACTTGATCTCGTGGGGCGGCAGGTCGTGTTCGGGGCCCGCAGCTTCGCCGCCGGCAGGGCGCTCGCATGAACGAGCTTGCCGAACTCGACCGCGCACTGGCCGATGTCGCGGCAGGCCGGATCGTCGTTCTCAGCGGCGACCGCCTGCGTGGAGGCGATATCGACTTCATGGTCGCCGCGCGCCATGCCGACGCAGCTGCCATCAATTTCATGGCCACCCGCGGGCGAGGACTGATCTGCCTGACCATCACTCCAAGTCGAGCGATTCAGCTCGGCCTGAGCCTCATCAACCCTGGCACCGAGCGGCAGACAGGTCGTCCTTTCGCGCGCTCGATCGAGGCCCGCACCGGGGTGTCCACCGGCATCTCGGCGGCCGATCGCGCGCGTACCGTGCAGGTCGCCATCGACGAAAGCGCCACTGCCGACGACATCGTTTCTCCTGGTCATGTCTTTCCGCTGATTGCCCAGGCAGGCGGTGTACGTGCGCGCCCTTCGGCTGTGGAAGCATCGATCGATCTGTGCCGCATGGCCGGAGTGGGAGATGCCGCGGTTATCTGCTCGATAATGCGCGACGACGGCGAAATGGCCCGTATCGACGACCTGCGCACCTTCGACCCCGAACAAAGATTTGCAGTAGTGGAGATCGGTTCGTTGATCGCGCGGCTGGCATGACCCGCAACGCTGCCGTCAAAACAATCGCCGAGATCGAGGGAGTGGCCCCGCTGCGCGAGAGTCCTTCAAAGGCAGTGGGGATATGCCTCGAGAGCCGAAGGAGAGGACACTGGTCGATTGTAACCTGCCGTTCGTCGAGCTTGCCATTTTACGGTCGAAGTATTGCTCGAGGTTATCCCTCGTAAATTGAGGGGAGGATACAATGGTTGACCAGAGTAGCGTCCTGCGGAGGCTGGCGGCCGTTCCCCTTCTTGCCGCTACGGCTCTCGCCCTGCCCCCTGCGACCGTTGCGCAAGAGCAACAGTCGCAGCCCGCGCCTCCGTCGACCCTGCCCGTCGTTGGCTTGGGGATCGGACTCGAGGAGGGTCCGGAAGGCCCGACAATCGTAAGTGTCGCCGCCGACGGAAGCGCAGCGGCTATGGGCATTGCTACCGGGGACATCCTTCTTCAATTAGGGGGACGACCGGTGACGGGGCTCCCGGTAATCAGCGAGTTTGTCCAGAGCCTGAAGGTCGGAGATCCGCTGACAGTCCTCGTCAGGCGCGACGATCAGGAACTCCTGTTACGAGGGCAGGCGATCGCCAGGCCTCAGGCTCCACAACCGCCCCCCGACCGATCCACTCATGTCGAGGCCGGTGAACTCCGAGAGACATGGAACGATCGGGTGAGCCAAGGCCCCCCGCTTGGTGCGATGCGGGAATTCGAGGGGTGGAGCATGGGAGCCGCTATGCCCCTCCCTCGATCCGAGCATTCCATTGCGGAGTTCGGCGGCAAGATCTGGGTGCTCGGCGGCTACCCGCCGGGACGCCTGCCTTCGAACCTGGTTCAGATCTACGATCCGGCGACGAGCCGTTGGTCGCTTGGGCCCGCGCTGCCTATGCCGATTCATCACACTCACGTCGCGGCGGTAGACGGCAAAATCTACGTGCTTGGCGGAGAAATCGAAGGTGCGAGTACCGGGAAGCCCGAGGTTTTCGTATCGAACGTTTGGATGCATGATCCCGCAGTTGGTGGATGGGTGGCGCGTGCTCCAATGCCCACCGCGCGGAGCGGCGGCGGGAAGGCGGTGATCGACGGGAAGATTTACGTGGCCGGCGGGCGCCCTCCCGGCGGTTCCGCCTTCGAGGTCTATGATCCGGCAACTGACAAATGGGAAAAGCTCGCCGACTTGCCGACCCAGCGCAATCATCTCGCCATGGTGGCGCTCGGCGGGAAGATCATCGTTGCCGGCGGCCGGACCGGTCCCGGCGCCATGGCCGAACGTGTCGATGTGGTCGAGATCTACGATCCCGGGACACGTCGCTGGACCATAGGCGCACCGCTTCCGGCACCGCGAGGCGGGATTACCGGCGCGGCGCATGCCGGCTGCATGTTTGTCTTCGGCGGAGAGGGCGAGTCGACGCACGTACTGGGCCTGACGCCCAATACCTACGGATACGACCCCCGCGCCGACCGCTGGACTCAGCTTCCAGACCTTCCGATCGCCGTTCACGGACTCAAGGGCAGTGCTGTGATCGGCGGACAGATCTTCCTGCCGGGGGGTGGGATTACATTGGGCGGAAATTCGGGCACCAATGCCATGCAGGCCTACCGGCCCACCATGCGCTGCGAGTAGGTTCACCCATTAGCCGAGCGCTACAGCAACAACGCCCAATTGCCGTCAGCGGAAGTCTGCACGCCTGGCACTTTCAGATAGCGAGTTTCGGACTATGTGATCCCGAAGTTAGATCCCGTACACGAACGCGAATAAGCTTTATGGCGCTGATTACGTGAGATTTTCTGGATTCTGCTCGATGACCCCGGACGAGGCCGGATGGCGCCCTGGTAGCGGAGGAGGGATCGGGTATTGGAGATTATCAATTTGATTTATAATGATAGTTTTTGATTCTCCACAGAAATACCCCCAAAACTACCCCGTGTTCGGATCCTTCATCTAAGCGGACCGGCCACGCGACGTGTCGAATTTTGGTGTTCGCACCGGTCAGGGCGCAAGGAACTGAGAGGTTTTGGCGCAGCGGGACAACCTAAAGCGACTGCCCATCGTCGATGTCGATTACCGCGCCGGTGATGCCGTCGGCCGCGTCGGAACACAGGCAGGCGACCAGTCCGTCCAGTGTGTCGATCGGCTGCAGGCGCTTGCGGTGGAACCGTTCGATCTGCTGTTGCCCCGCCGGCGTGTCGAACCAGTCGCCGGCCAATTCGCTGGCGATATAGCCGGGCTGGATTACGTTGACGGAAATCCCCGCGCGCACCCATTCGCGCGCGAGATTGCGACCGAGATGGGCAACCGCCGCCTTGCTGGCCGCGTAGGCCGACATGCCCCCGCCAGTCAGGTGCGCCGTGATCGAACCGACCAGCACCATCCGGCCGCGCGCGGCAACCGGCCCGTCGGCTGCGATCAGCCGCCGTGCCGCCTCGCGCGCGGTCAGGAACACGCCGATCACGTTGACCTCGTTGACTTGCCGGAAATCGTCTACCGCAATCTCGGTCGATCGACCCGCCGCTGATACGCCTGCGCTAGCGATGACCGTGTCGACCGTACCGAAGGCGTTCTCGGCCGCGTCGTAGGCGGCGCGGACCGACGCCTCGTCGGTGACGTCGAGTTCGACCGCCAGCGCGCGATCGCCTATTTCGGCTGCGATCGCCGCCACTCGGTTATGCCGCCGGGCCCCAAGGACGACCCGTGCGCCGCGCGCTGCGCACAACCGCGCCATATGTTCGCCAAGGCCGGAGGATGCCCCCGTTACAAGGACAATGCGGCCAGTAAGATCGTGCATGGACTATCCTTGTTCGTCACCCAGAATTGCGGCGATGGTCGCTTCCGGCAAGGGCAGTTGCGACACGACGTCGCGCGTGTGCTCCCCCAGGCGCGGCGGCCTTACGGGTGCCACGTGGCTGTCGGACAGGATGACCGGCGCGCGAACATAACGCATGGCCCAGTCCTGCCCGGCGTCCAGCCGCCCGAACAGGCCGACCGCGGCGAGATGCGGATCCTGCTCGAGCTCGGCCATCGTGTTCACCGGCGCGCAGGCAATGCCCAACCTGGCTCCCACGTCGAGCCATTGCGCAGTGGTGCGCAGGACTATGATCTCCTCCAGCAGCCGATAGAGCGCCTCGATGTTCACCGCGCGCGTCGCGGCACTGACGAAGCGTTCGTCATCCGCCAGCTCCGGACGCCCGACTTCAGCGAAGAATGCCGCCCAGTCGCGGTCGTTGTAGGGCATGAAGCAGACATGACTGTCCAGCGTCGGATAGGGCTTGCGCCATTCGGCCAGCGTGCGGCGATAGCCGAACATATCGTCGGTCGGCTGCGCGTCGGAATCGTGGTCCGGCGCGATCTGGCGCGCGTAGAAATGTTCGACCATCAGGAACTGGACCATCGCCTCGAACATCGGAATTTCGACGAACTGCCCCCGGCCGGTCCGCTCGCGCTGGAACAGTGCGGCCAGGATCGCATGGACCGCCATCTGGCCGCCGACCTTGTCCGCCACGATCGTGGGCATGTAGCGCGGCGTGCCGAGCTGCCGCCGGCACAGATCGGCCGCACCCGACAGCGCCTGGACGACATCGTCGTAGGCCGGCCTCCCGGCATAGGGGCCGTCCTGCCCAAACCCGTGCAGCGCGGCGTACACGAGCCGCGGATTGCGCCCGCGAAGAACGTCGGGCGCGAGGCTCATCGCCGCGATCTTGTGCGGCAGCACATTGTGCATAAACACATCCGCCGTATCGGTCAGGGCGAGCAGCGCGGCCCGGCCTTCCGCCGTCTTCAGGTCGAGCACCACCGAACGCTTATTGCGGTTCGACCCGAGAAACAGCGACGCCATGCCCGGTTCGGCCGAAGGGCCGGTCTGGCGCGTGGTATCGCCGCCCGGAGCCTCGATCTTGATCACGTCGGCCCCGTAATCGGCCAGCGCCTGGCTGGCGGAGGGGCCGAACACGACAGTCGTGAGGTCGATCACCCGGATGCCGGCCAGGGCGGGTTCTCCGGTCATGCCGGTCCCTTGCACGCATCGAGCCGCTGGATGATCTCTGCACCGCGCCACGCAACCGCCATGACCGGGGCGAAGGTGTTGCCCGCGGGCATTTCCGGCAGGATCGACAGGTCGATGACGTGCAGCCCCTCCACTCCGCGCACCCTGGTGGCGGGATCGACCACCGAGGCAGCGTCGCTGCCCATGCGGCAAGTGCCGCAGGCGTGATAGGCGGTGGTGCCCATCGCCCGATAGGCATCGAGGATCGCGGCATCGCTATCGACCTCCGGTCCGGGCCGCGTTTCACCGGCCACCGTGCCTGCCAGCGGTTCCTGCGCCATCAGGCGGCGGACGAACCGCACCGCCCCCACCATGATCGCGCGATCGTGCTGGTCGGCGAAGAAATCCAGCCGGGTCACCGGCAGGGCCGCCGGATCGCGCTGGTCGATATGCGTGCTGCCGGTCGATCGCGGGCGCAGCGGATAGATGGCGATCTGCATGCCCGGCTCGCGCTCCATCGCCAGCGTGGCCTTGCTCTTGTCGATGCTGAACGGCGCCGCGATCAACTGGGCATCGGGCCGATCCACCCCTGGCCGCGACTTGAACCAGCCGAGCACGTCGTAGGCGGCGCTGGCCATTGGCCCCGTGCGAAACAGGAAATAGCGCATTGCGTTGAGAACCAGCCGCAGGCCGGAAAACTGCGGGTTGAGCGACAGCTTGCGCTTGAGGCGGAACTGCATCGCCAGCGCGCAATGTTCGCGCAGGTTCTCCCCCACCTGCGGGTTGTCGACCAGGCACTCGATCTCCAGTCGCTCGAGCCGCGCGCGCGCGCCGATACCCGATCGCTCGAGGATTGCGGGCGATGCGAGCGTCCCTGCGGCCAGGATGATCCGCCCCCCCGCGAACGAACGCCGATTTCCCTCGACCACTGCGGCCACGCCAATCGCCCGCGCGCCTTCGAACAGGACCCGATCGACCAGCGCCTGGGTAACCACGGTGAGGTTCCCGCGCCCTCGTGCCGGTGTCAGGAATGCGCTCGCCGCGCTCTGGCGCCGGCCGCGGAAGATGGTCGAGGGACAATAGCCGATCTTGGCCCGGTCGTCGGGCACGTTGACATCGTCCTGCGCTTCCAGGCCGATGGCTTTCCCGGCGGCGATGACCATGTCCATCAGCGGATGGAGTGGCGGCAGCGATAGTCGCAACGGCCCGCCCGCCCCGCGCGTGTCCGCCGCGCCCAACGGGTGGTCTTCGGCGCGGGCGTGGATCTCGCCGATCCGATCCCAGCCCCACCCCGGGCCCGCCACCTCCGCGAGCGCGGCGAAGTCGGCCGGTTGGCTGCGTACGTACATCATGCCGTTGACCGAGGACGATCCGCCCAGCGTCTTGCCGCGCACCCAGATCGCCGGGGGCTTGTTGCTGCCTTCGCGCGCATGCGCAGGAAACGGCCAGACATAGCGGGCGTTCGACAGGATCTTGCCGATCCCCCGGGGCATGTGGATCAGCGGGTGGTTGTCGGGGGGCCCGGCCTCGAGCAGCAGCACCTTGCGCGCCGGGTCTGCCGACAGCCGTTCGGCGAGCACGCACCCCGCCGCACCGCCACCCACGATGATGGTGTCGTATTCCTCTGTCTCGTTCGTCATCAGGTCGCTGGTGCCAGAATATTGACGGGAGGTCCGCCGAGAAGTTTCCGCTGATCCGCGTCAGGATCGGAGCGCACGCGGGATTCGCGGTCGAACACCATTGTCAGCCGTGCCGCGCTGTCATAGGGAGGCCAGCCGGGAGAGCCGATGCGCGCAAACGCTGCCCAGGCGGCGCTCATCGCATATGCAACCGATTGCGCAGCGTCATCGCTGCCGAGCATTGCGGTAGAGGCCGCAACGTTGTCGAACACCAGCGGCACGTCTAGCGCATGTGTGGTCCCCCAGCGTCCACCATCAGCCGACGTTCGATAGGCCCGTGTGAGCGCGACCGGTCGTTCGTCCGCCGCGTTCCGCGCGAGTGAGGCGGCACAGGGAACGGCAGCCAAGGCGGTCAACGCGGAGCGTCTCGTCATCCGCATTGGCCGCCCCGGTCGCCCCGGTCGCTCAGTTGCCGAAGCTGTAGCTGAACCGGACCCACAGTTCGCGGCCACGGCTGGGAACCGCAACCGTATCGGCAAGCACGGTGCCCGCCCCACCAGGCGCGGACCCGGAGAACGGATTGCCCGCCGAACGGGTGAAGTAGTATTCATCGGTCAGGTTGCGGCCAAGGAAGCCGACCGACCAGCGGTCGTCAATTTCCTTCAATTCGATCCCCGCATCGAACAGCTGATAGGATTCCTGCAGTCCGCCCGGCGAATTGACCACGTCGGTGAAGAAGCTCGAACTGAAGGTCATGTTGCCCTGCAACGCCACCTTGAGGCCGGAGGTAATCGGCGTCTCGTACGTGAAACCGGCATTGCCCATCCAGTCCGGCGCGCGGGCGAGCTGTTCTCCCGTGAGATCATGCAGCAGGCCGGGCTGCCCGGTGAACCGGTTGATCTGCGTGCGGCATTCTGGCGCTGGCAGCCCGCGGTAACAGGTGGCCTGGTAATCGGTGTACTTGCCGTCTTCGTAGGCAATCGCGCCATAGAGCTGCAAGCCTTCGATCGGCGTACGATAGGTGAAATCGAGCTCGATGCCGCGCGTGCGCACTTCGCCCGCGTTGCGCAGTTCCTGTTGCAGCCCGACGAGCACGGCGACCTGCAGGCCGGTGGTGTCGTAGTCGTAGATGGCGAGGTTGGCGCGCAGCCGGTCATCCAGCAGTAGTGCCTTGACGCCACCTTCGAACCCCCGGGTGATCTGCTGGTCGTAGGTCGGATTGATCAGCGAAACGAGTTGGCCCTGCGCATTGGGAGCAGCCGCCACAACCGGCTGGGTCGCGTTGAACCCGCCCGACAGGAAACCTTCCTTGTACGAGGCATAGGCCATGAGCCGATTGCTCGGCCGATACCGCAGCGTGAATTCGGGCGAGAGATTGTTGAAGGAAACCTCGCGCGGGGCGGCGATATCGAAGAACGTGTTGGGCGTTGCCGCCCGCGCCGTTTCGAACACCGGCAGTCGCTTGCGCTCGTGCGAAAAGCGACCGCCCATTGAGAATTCGAAGTTCCCCATCTCGACCATCGTCTGGCCGAAGATCGAAAACGCCTCGCCCTTCTGCCGGTATCGGTAGTTGGAGCTGAACGTCGGTGCGTTGGAGTTGAAGTAGACGACCGCCGCAACGTCGGCGTCGGATTTCTGATACAGCCCGCCCAGCATGAAATCGACCGGCCCGTCGAAAGTGCTGGTCAGCCGCAGTTCCTGGGTGATTTCCTCGATATTGAGCTGGGCGAAGGCGGGCAGGAAGGTCATCGGAATTCCGGCCTCGATGAAGTTGGCCGTGAAGCTGCCGACATAGGTGTTGCCCGCATCGTAATAACCGCTGATCGAGGACAGCGTCAGTGTATCGGTCAGGTCGTAATTCATCTCCAGGCTGGCGAGCAGTTGGTCGGACTTGAGGAATGTCTCGTCGCCGAAGCGGCTGTCCGCGTTCTGGAAATTGGGGCCCAGGTTGTCGCTCGCCGTGACATTCTTGTCGGCGACGCAATCCTCGATCCCGCGGAAGGCCACCGGCGTGCCCTGCGGGAAGCCCAACGGGCAGTCGACGAACTGGAGGATGTCGGTCGAACCCGAACCGTCGCTTTCGTTGAAGGACACCTTTACGCGTGCATTGAACCGGTCGCTGGGATCGAAGGTCAATGTGCCGCGAACGGCATATTCGCTGCCGTTCGGTGCGCGCCGGTCGAGCGGCGGCCGGACACCCGTTCCGGTGTCAGGGGCGATATTGTCGAAATAGCCCTCCATGTCGCTGTAATAGCCCGCGATCCGCACGCCGATCGTATCGGTGACCGGCCCCGAAACAAAACCTTCGGTGCGGATCTCGTCGGCATTGAATTCATACCCGGCGGTGATCCCGGCCTCGAACCGATTGGTGGGGTCGGCCGAGCGAACCGAGATGATGCCCGCTGGGCTGTTCTTGCCGAAGAACAGCGCCTGCGGACCTTTGAGGACGTCAATCTGAGCAACGTCCATCTGGCTGAGCCGCCGGACCGACGACCGCGCGACCGGAACACCATCGATGTTGAACGACACGGCCTGGTCACCGAACGGGTTCGCGTCCACGCCCGAAAGGCCGCGCAACGAAACAATGCCGCCCTGCGGCGACGAGGTCGCCTCGCTGGTGACGAGCGTGGGAACCGCGCGGGCGAGCTGATCGACATTGCTGATGCCACGCGCCTGGAGCTGCTCGCCGCTGACCGCGGTGATCGCAACCGGCGCGTCGAGGGTCGTTTCCTCGCGCCGACGGGCGGTCACGAGGATTTCGCCTTCGGAGGATGCAACCCTCGGTGCCTCGGGAGCCGCGGCAGGCTGGCCCTCGTCCTGGGCGGTGGCAGGTGCTGCCATCAGCGCGATGGCGCCGACCGAGGCCATGAGCGCGATCCGGTAGTGAGGCCCAATGTTCATCGTCTCTCCCCTCCTGATGGGATTATCGTTCTGCCGGCGGACCGGCCCGTTTAATTCACCCATCGGCTCGATCGGGCGACCACACGATCGGCAACTCCTCAAGCGACATGACCACGCCCGCGCGCCAGTTGGGCACGAACCCGTCGGCAAGCGCGAAACGAGGAATGCGGCGCAGGAACTCCGCGATGAAAATCCGCATCTCGGCCTTGGCCAGCCAGTGACCCAGGCACAGGTGCGGCCCGGTCGAAAAGCTGATGTGCTGGCGGTTTTTGCGGTCGATATCGAAAGTGAGCGGATCGGGATTGCGCGCCGGATCGAGACTGGCGAGTGTCATCGGGGCAACGATCATCTCTCCCGCCTTGAGCTGTGCCCCGGCAATTTCGACATTCTGCCGGACCAGCCGCACCCCGTTGGTGACGGGGAACCGCCGCATCATTTCCTCGATGAAAGCGGGAATGTCGGCGTTGTTTTCGCGCAGCCGGTCCTGCAGGTCCGGGCGGATCGCCAGAAAGTGGAAGCCGAACGTCATCGCGTTGGCAACCGTGTCCAGTCCGGCGACGAACAGCAGGAAACCGATCGAGAGCAGTTCGTCCTTGGTCAGCTTGCGGCCATCGACCTCGTCCTCGACCAGGCGCGAGAACAGGTCGTCGCGCGGCTGCGCGGCGCGCGCGTCAAACACCGCCTCCAGCTCGGCGAATATCTTGCGCTGCAATTCGATCCGCCGCTCGGCGGGAATGTGATCGAAGAACTCGGTGACGATCTGGCGGAACTCGAGGTAGCGATCGAGCGGCAGGCCGGCCATTTCCATGAAAATGGTGACGGGATAGAGCGCGCCGAGCGCCTGCGCGAAATCGCAGTGGCCATCGCCCTCGACCTTGCCGATCAGTCGTTCCGACCATTGCTGCATCGCGCCTTCCAGCCCGGCGATCACGCGCGGGGTGAAGTGCTTCATGAGCATTTTGCGGTACGGCGTATGCTCGGGCGGATCGAGATTGATGGGGATGGCCTGGAACGGGCTGTTGGTCTTGGGGACCTCGATCTCGCGGTTGGAGAAATTCTCGTGGTCACGCACCACGCGATCAACGAGATCGAACGTGGTCACCATCCAGTGCCCGCCGTTTGTCGGGGTGTAGAAAACGGGTGGCGCTTCCTGCGCCATCTGGAAATAGCCCAGATGGACATCCTTCATCAGGCGCGCGTCATGATAGATATCGAACTGGTAGACCTGCGACGGATCGACGTGATTCGGTATCTCGAGTGTCGCAACCTCAGCCATTAGGCCCTCTTCCCACATAGATAATCGCGCATTTTCGGTCGCACGCTTGCCCGGCCAGTGATGGCCTGTCGCACATCGTTTCCACGCGGCTCCCACGATGTCAAGTTTTAAGAATAGCGTTCGCTATAGCGAATATTATAGCGACGAATGGGGCCTTTACTCATCATTCGTATTCTGTTTAGAAAATGTCATTCTCGATAGAGACAAGATTCGGACGGCGCTCTGAGCGCCGGCCAGCAAGGGGATGCATGGGCTTCGATCCCGCAAATGTGACCGCCCATCCGGGTATGTTCATCGACGGCGCGTGGCAGGCAGGCATTGCCCGACATCCCGTTGCCAGCCCATCGCGTATGTCGCTCGTGTACGAGGTCGAATCGGCCGGCGCAGGCGAAATCGACGCGGCAGTGGCGGCCGCGCGCAGGGCGTTTCCGGCCTGGGCCGCGCTTCCACCTCGCGACCGTGCGGCGATACTGCACCGCTTCGCGGCGCTGGTCGACGAGCATTCCGAGGAGATCGGTCAACTCGAAGCGCTGGTTTCGGCCCGCATCTATGGCGAAGCGATGACACGCGACGTGAAGGTAGTCTCGGGCGTCCTGCGATATTACGCCGAGTTCACCGACAAGATCGAAGGCACCGTGACGGCCACCCCGGCAAATTCACTGTCGCTGGTCGTGCACGAACCGCACGGCGTCGTCGCCGCGATATCGCCGTGGAATTTTCCCATCATCCTGGCCTCATGGAAGTTCGCGCCAGCGATTGCGGCCGGCAACGCGGTGGTCCTCAAACCGTCGGAGCTGACACCGTTCAGCACCGCCCGGCTGGCGGAACTTGCCGTGGAAGCCGGATTGCCCGGAGGGGTGTTCAACGTCATCCACGGCGATGGGGCGGTCGGCGACCAGCTCGTCCGGCATCCGGGCGTCGACTACGTGACCTTTACCGGATCGACCGCGACCGGGGCCAGGATCATGGCAGCCGCGGCGGAGACCGGGCTGAAGCCGGTCAGCCTCGAACTCGGCGGCAAGGGTCCGCAGCTGGTGTTCGACGATGCCGGCGATCTCGACCGACTCGCTGCGACGGTCGCGCGCGGCATCACCTACAATTCGGGCCAGGTCTGCTTCGCCGGATCGCGCCTGGTCGTGCAGCGGGGGATCGCCGACGAGCTCGTGGGCCGGGTCGCGGATGCGATGAAAGGCCTGAAACCCGGTGCGACCTGGCAGGCAGGCACCGCGCTACCGCCGATCATCAGCCGCCGCCAGGCAGATCGCATCGCCGGGATTGTGGACGATAGCCGCGCGGGCGGAGCGGAACTCGTTTGCGGAGGCACCCGGCTCGATACCGACGAGAGCCTGTTCTTCGCCCCGACCGTGCTGAAAGTGCCCTCAACCGAAAGCCGCGCAGTCGACGAGGAGATCTTCGGGCCGGTTCTTGCCGTACAGGTGTTCGACGACTTCGAGGAAGGCATCGCGCTGGCAAACCACCGCGAGTTCGGGCTCACTGCCTCGGTCCACACGCGCGACGTCGGCCGTGCCTTCCGCGCGGCGCGTGCGATCGAGAGCGGCACCGTGTGGATCAACGACTGGGGCCGCCGAACCGACTTCACTGCGCCGTTCGGCGGCTACAAGCGGTCGGGCATCGGCAAGGACATGGGCCGCGCGGGGTTCGAGAAATACACCAAGGCCAAGGCCATCTGGCTGGAGATCGATTGATGCCCATTGCCCGCATTACCCTGCTGGAAGGAGTCGACGTGGCGGGCCGTGGCCGCGTGATCGCGGCTGTGACGCAAGCGCTGGTCGACACGCCGGATGCTCCCCCCGAAGCGGTGCGGGTGCTGATCGAGGAACTGCCCCAGGCAAACTGGGGCGTAGGCGGCAGGTCGATCAAGGAACGGCAGGCCGCGCAGTCATGACCGCCCGCCCGTCGAAGCCGCTCGCGGCGGCCAGCCCCGCATGATCGGCCGCCCGATCACCGAGCCACCAGGCGCGGCATATCGCGGCTGGGTCGTAACCCTGCTGGCGATTTGCTATGCGCTGAACTTCATCGATCGGCAGATCGTCAGCGTACTCGCGCTCGATCTCAAGCGCGATCTAGGTCTAACCGATGCCGACCTCGGCTTTCTCTATGGCACGGCTTTCGGCCTGTTCTATGCCCTGTTCGGCATTCCGATGGGCCGCCTCGCCGACAGCTGGAACCGCGTCCGCCTTCTGACCGCGGGACTGGCGGTGTGGTCGGCGATGACCGCGATTTCGGGCTTGTCGAAGACGGGCGGCCAGCTTGCGGCAGCCCGCATCGGGGTGGGCATCGGCGAAGCGACGGCGAGCCCGTGCGCTTACTCGCTGCTGTCAGACTATTTTCCGAAGGCACGGCGGGCGACGGCCCTCGCGATCTATTCCTCGGGGATGTACATTGGCGCAGGGTTGTCGCTGTTTCTTGGCGCCACAATCGTCGAGCACTGGAACGCGGCGTTTCCTCAAGGATGGAATGGCCTGGTCGGATGGCAGGCGGCGTTCATGATCGTCGGCCTGCCCGGCCTGGCGCTGGCAGTCGTCGTCGCCACACTGCGCGAACCGGTGCGCGGCATGTCGGACGGACTGCCGCACGTACCGGCCGCGCATCCGTGGCGCGACTTCTTCGAGGAAATCCTCAACATTGTCCCGCCATTGACCCTGATCGCCGCTTGGCGGCACGGAGCGCGCGCCCTCGTGATCAATCTCGTCGGCATGGCCGGGATCGCCCTGGTCGCATTCGCGCTCGGGACAATCACGACCGACTGGGCGCAGTGGATCGCGGTCGGCATCGGTGCATATGCCGTCTTCAGCTGGGCCTCCGTGCTGCGTCACCGCGACCGGCCGACTTTCGCGCTGACCTGGGGCACGCCATCGTTTGTCGCCCTGCTGATAGGGTTCGGGCTGATCTCGTTCGTCAACTACGCGGTGATTTTCTGGTCGTTGCCCTACGCCGAAAGCGTGCTGGGGGCAGACAAGGCGACTGCTGGCCTAGTGATAGGTGGCGGAGGAGCGGCGGGCGGGTTCATCGGCCTGAACGTCGGGGGACGTCTGGCCGATCGCTGGCGGCAGTCCAACCCTTCAGGCCGGGTAATCGTTATCCTTTTCGCGGCACTCGCGCCGCTCGTACCGCTGGCGATCAGCTTCACCACCAGCAGCCTGGCCCTGTTCTACGCCTTGGTCCTGCCCATGACGGTGCTATCGAGCCTGGGGCTAGGCGCGGCCGCTGCCACGTCGCAGGATCTGGTCCTACCTCGTATGCGCGGCATTGCGACTGCCGTTTATTTCCTCTCGATCACGCTTATCGGCCTTGCGCTCGGCCCCTATGCCGTCGGCGCGATGTCGGTGGCGACGGGCGATCTGGGCACGGCGGTGCTGTCGCTCATGCTGGTGATGCCGGTTTCGGCCGGGGCGCTGGTGCTGCTGTACCGCTGGCTGCCCGGTGCCGAGAAGAGCCTGCTCGACCGTGCGCGCGCAGCGGGAGAGCCGATATGAGCCGCAAGGTCTTTGCCAGCCCTGACGACGCCCTTGCCGATCTGCTGCGCGACGGGATGTCGCTGATGTCGGGCGGGTTCGGCCTGTGCGGCAATCCCGAAAGCCTGATCGACGTGGTCGCCCAGTCCGGCGTGCGCGGGTTGACCGTGGTTTCCAACAACGCCGGAGCCGATCGGTTCGGCCTCTGGGCGCTGCTCCACAACCGGCAGGTCGCGAAGATGATCTCGTCCTATGTCGGCGACAACAAGCTGTTCGAGGAACAGTACCTTTCGGGCGAGCTCGAACTGGAGCTGACCCCGCAAGGCACCCTGGCGGAACGCATTCGCGCGGGCGGCGCGGGCATTCCGGCCTTCTACACCCGGACCGGCGTGGGCACGCTGGTAGCCGAGGGCAAGCGCGTCGATCGATTCGACGGCGAGGACTATGTGATGGAACGCTGGCTGCGCGCCGACCTGTCGCTGGTCAAGGCGTGGAAAGCCGATACCGAGGGCAACCTCGTCTATCGCAAGACCGCTCGGAATTTCAATCCGGTGATGGCCACCGCCGCCGCGACAACGGTGGCGGAAGTGGAGGAGATCGTACCGCCCGGGACGTTCGACCCCGATGCGATCCACACGCCAGGCATCTTCGTCGATCGGATCGTGTTCGCAACCATCAACGAGAAGCGGATCGAAAAGCGTACCGTTCGTCCTCGCGAACCGGGCTCACCAAGCGCCATCGCATCCTAATTCCGGCAGGAGAACTCTGAGTGACCGACTATGCAACGACGCTGGGCCTATACATCGAGGGGCAATGGCTGACAGGCGAAGGGCGCGACACCCATGCCGTGCTCAATCCGGCGACCGGCGGTGCCCATGCGGGGCTTCCGGTGGCGACGGCTGCCGATCTGGACCGTGCGTTGGAAGCAACCCAGCGCGGCTTCGCCCTTTGGCGCGACACCGCACCCGCCATGCGCGGCGCGGTACTTGCCAGGGCCGCACAGCTGATGCGCGAGCGGACCGACCATATCGCCAACACCGCCACCCTCGAACAGGGCAAGCCGCTGGCGGAGGCGAAAGGCGAAATCGGGCTGGCAGCCGCAATCATGGATTTCCATGCAGGTGAAGCGCAACGCATTTACGGCCGCGTACTGCCCCGCCCCGCCGGAACCCGCTCGCTGGTGCTCCAGCAACCGGTTGGCCCGGTCGCGGCGTTTTGCGCATGGAATTTCCCGGTGCTCAATGTTGTGCGCAAGCTGGCTCCGGCGATCGCGGCGGGATGTTCGATCATCATCAAGCCGAGCGAGGAAACCGCGGGCAGCGCTATCGAGGTGATGCGCTGCCTTGCCGATGCGGGGCTACCCGGCGAAGTGGCGCAAATGGTGTTCGGCGTCCCCGACACCATTTCGCGCCACCTGCTGGCATCGCCGGTCACCCGCAAGCTAAGCTTCACCGGCTCGGTTCCGGTCGGCAAGCACCTGCTCAAGCTGGCGGCGGACACGGTGATGAAGACCACGATGGAGCTGGGTGGCCACGGCCCGGTGCTGGTGTTCGACGATTGCGATCTCGACACCACGCTCGACCTGCTGGTCGCCAACAAGTTCCGCAATGCGGGGCAAGTGTGCGTCGCTCCGACCCGCCTCTATGTGCAGGAAGGCATCTACGAGGGGTTCGCCAAGGGTTTTGCCGAGAGGACCAGCCGGATCAAGGTCGGTGCCGGGATCAACCCGGCCAGCCAAATGGGACCGATGGCAAATCCGCGCCGACCCGCGGCGATAGATGAATTGGTCGAGGATGCGCGCGCCGCCGGGGCCCGCGTTCTGACCGGGGGCGAACCGGTCGCGGGCCAGGGCGGATTCTTCTACCAGCCCACCGTCATGGTGGACGTGCCCAGCGGCGCGCGGGCGATGAACGAGGAGCCGTTCGGCCCGCTCGCCCTGATCAGCCCGTTCAGATCGACCGACGAAGCGATCGCACAGGCCAATCGCCTGCCATTCGGCCTTGCCGCCTATTGCTTCACCGAAAACGGCCGCCTTCAGAACCGGCTGGGCGACGAGCTGGAAGCCGGGATGATCGCGGTCAACAATGTGCAGCTGAGCTGGCCCGACAGCCCGTTCGGAGGACTGAAGGAAAGCGGTTTCGGGTCGGAAGACGGGCCAGAGGGGATTGCCTCGCACCTGATCACCAAGACGTTTCATATGAAATAAGTTATTCTGATATGCGAATACCATTCTCAATTCTTGACACGACTGAATCCTTGTGCACGAATTGAACAGGCGCACGGCGCGATTGCCCCGCGGGGATGGTGCCGTCGGCAACGGGAGAGGCGGATTGGCTTCAATGGCCAGAATCAAGGGCGGCATCGGTGCGGACGAACCGTTCTGGCTGGCGCTCGAGCGCGGGGAACTGGCGGTTCCGCGCTGTTCGGGCTGTGCCCGCTGGACATGGCCTGCCCATTTCCGTTGCGGAGATTGTGGATCGTGGGAATTTTCCTGGGATCGGATCGAACCGGTCGGCCGCGTCTATACCTGGACCCGCAACCATGCTGTCTCCGACGTGATCAAGGAACGGCGAGAGGATGTCCCGTTCGTCACCATGCTGATCGAGCTGCCGCACGCCGGCGGCATTCGCATTCCGGGCGTGCTTGAGGGTAGCGAGGCGGGCCTCGCCATCGGCGCGCCGCTCGAAGGGCGTATCCGCGCCGCGGACGAGAAATCGAAGGGATACGTCACGATGGTCTGGCGGCTCGCGGAGCCGGACGCGAGCGACGCGCGATGAGCGGGCACCATCCCTTGCGCGGCGCGACCGCAATCGTCGGCATCGGCCAGACGCCCTATTACAAGCGGGGCACGTCCCCCGATCCCGAACCCAAGCTGGCGCTGCGCGCGATTGTGGCAGCGTGCGAGGATGCGGGGATCGACCCGGCCGACATCGATGGCTTCGTTTCCTACGGGTCCGAGCGCAATACCGGCCAAAAGCTCATGCCGGCGCTGGGCACGAAATCGATGCGTTTCGCCGCGCTTGCCTGGACGCACGGCGGCGGCATTCCGGCCGCTGTGGGCATTGCCGCCCAGGCGATCTATTCAGGCCAGGCCGAAATTGTCGTCGTCTATCGAGCGATGGCGGAAGACAGCAACCAGCGGCTTCAGGTCGCGGTGACGCAGGGCGACACGCCTGCCCAGTACCTGGTCAACGGCATCGACATGGTGCTGCAACGGTCGGCGCACCGCAGCCAGCGGATGATCGAGCACGACGGCGTTCCAGCTTCTACGCTGGAGGCAATCACCCTTGCCGGGTATCATCACGCGCAGAACAATCCCGGTGCCGCGGGCCACGGCATGGTGGTCGATCATGCCAAGTACGAAGCTTCGCGCTACATTTCGGAACCGCTCCACCTGCTCGACTGTTCGCGCGAGAATGACGGCGCTGCGGCGGTGATCCTGGTTTCCGCGGAGCGCGCCCGCACGCTGGCCCAGAAACCCGCCTATCTGCTGTCGTGCGTGATGGGCGCGGAAAACGCGATGGGCTCGCGCGAGGACAATCACGAACCCTACACCAGTGTCGGCTTCCTCGAACTGGCGGAGCGCATGTGGCAGCAATCAGGATACCGACCCGAGGATGTCGACGTGGCCCAGATCTACGAGAACTTCACCGGCATGGCGGTGGCGGCGATCATCGACCACGGGTTCTGTACGCGCGAGACCGCCGGCGATTTCATCACGTTCGAGAACCTCACCGCACCATCCGGCCGACTGCCGATCAACACCTCGGGCGGCAACATCGCCGACGGGTTCATCCACGGCATGGGCCTGGTTCTGGAGGCCGTGCGCCAGATCAGGGGCACCTCCGCCAATCAGGTTCCCGGCGCGCGCCTGTCGCTGATGGCGGGCGGTCCCGGCGATTCCTGCACCAGTACCGCGCTGTTCGGCAGCGCGGATACGCTATGATGGCCTCGCGGCACCCACTGAGCCGCCCAGCGGCGCAGCCAACAAGGTAAGAGACGTATGGCATCCAAGCCCAAGCCGCGCTTCCAGACGCTCGATGCGCTCAATGCGAGCCAGCAGGAAGCAATCCGCGCCATCCCCCCTTACGGCACCCAGCCGCCGCCGGTGATGACCCGTCATTACGCGGTGAGCAACTTCATCGACAGCGAACGGTTCGCGCTGGAACGCGAGCGCGTGTTCCGCCTCCTGCCCGTGCCCATCATCCCGTCCGCCCGCCTGCCCGAGCCCAAGACTGTTCTGGCCCACGACGGCTACGGCCTGCCGCTCGCCATCGTTCGCGACAAGGAAGGCAAGGTCCGGGTCTTCCTCAATGCGTGCAAGCACAAGGGCGCCAAGCTGGTCGAGCGTTGCGACGCGCACAAGGCGGTGCGGCTCACCTGCCCCTATCACAGTTGGACTTACGCGCTGGACGGCAAGCTGCTCGCGATCGCGCGCGACGACGCCTTCGACAACATCGACAAAGCCGATTTCCCGCTGACCGAGTTGCCCTCGCGCGAATTCGGCGGAATCGTCTGGGCGGTGCTCGATCCGAAGGCCGAACCCGACTTCTCAACGCTCGATTCAGGCTTGGGTGCCGACCTCGACAGCCTCGAGATACCGCGCGCCCACCTTTACGATCACAAGAGCTTCGACCTCGATGCGAACTGGAAACTGGTGCTCGAGCCGTTCATGGAGAGCTATCATGTACCTCGGCTCCACGCCTCCTCGATCGGGCAGCTGTTCGGCGATGTGACCCGCATCATCGACCTGCTCGGTCCGCACCAGCGCAAGGTCGCCGGGAAGGTCGATTATCAGCCCGAAATGCTCGATGATACCGACGGCAACATCCACAAGATCGTGACGTTCGCCTATCAGCTGTTTCCCAACGCGGTTCTGATCACCAGCCCCTATTACACTAGTCTGATGATCCTGATGCCGCGCAGCGAGCGCAGGACAAGGGTGGATTACTATATGCTGCTGCTCGAAGAGCCGCTGACCGACAAGGCCAAGGAAGTGGCGAAACGATCGTTCGACCTGGTGCTCAAGGTCTTCGGCGGCGAGGATTTCCGGGCCGCGGAGATTTCCCAGGAAGGGCTCGAATCAGGCGCGCTGGAACAGATGACATATGGCGGCATGGAGAACACCATTCCCATGTTCTACGATCAGCTCGACGAATGCCTGCGGCAGGCATCCTGATCCGATGATCGCAAACGGACTGCTACACGATGGTCTCGCCTATTGGGCGCGACGGACGCCGGACAAGGCGGCGGTGTCCCAGGCCGGCGAGCAGCACCTGACATACGCTGCGCTGGCGCGCTGGAGCGATGGGGTGGCGGAGCATCTCCAGTCCCGGGGCGTGCGTCCCGGCGACAATGTGGCGATCGCCGCCAGCAACAGCCTGCGCTGGGTCGCGGCGGCATTTGGCATACTGAAGGCAGGGGCGACGATCGTGCCTTTCAATGATCGGCTGGTCGGCACCGAGCTCGCCTATCTGGCTGACAATTCCCAGGCCCGGCTGGTGATCGCCGATGCGCAGCGAGGCACAGTCATGGCGGAGGCCGGAATTCCGACCGCGCGGCTCACGCTGGAGGATCTCGACCGGTTTCAGGATGGCCCGTCGCCGGAGTGGCGCGAGGCTCGCGTTGATTCCTCCAGCATCGCCATGATCATCTTCACAAGCGGCTCCACCTCGCAACCCAAGGGCGCGATGATGTCGCATGGGAATTATCTAGCCAAGTTCATGGAGATGCGCCTCCTTGATCACCGCCTCGGCCCGGCAACCCGCGCGCTGATGCCATTCGGGTTGCATTCCTCGCCCGGACTGCCGTGGGGCATCTTGTTCACGACGATACTTGGCGGGACGCTCTATTTCACCGAACGCTATACCGCCGACACAGTGCTGCGATTGCTGGAGGGCGAGCGGATCGATTTCTTCATCGGCGTACCGATGATCTACGACCAGGTTGCTGCCCTGCCTGGCTTTGCCAAGGCCGACCTGTCCGCGCTGACCTTCGCGCGGATCGGCGGCGCGACTCCGTCAGATGCCACGCTCCGGACCTGGCGCGACAAGGGCATCGCCTTGCGCCAGCTCTACGGCATGACCGAGGTCGGCGGCGGCAGCATCGTGGCAAGCGAAGAAGAAGCACGCGACCGGCCGGACAGCTGCGGCCGGGGGCTGGCCTTTTCGCGGTTCCGGATCGCGCGCGACGATGGCACCGATGCCGCGCCGGGCGAGCCGGGCCATGTGCTGCTGCAAGGGCCGGGGATGATGCTGGGGTACTGGCGCAAGCCGGAGGAAACCGCCGCTGCCCTGCGCGATGGATGGATGCATACGGGCGATATCGGCGTGGTCGACGAAGCAGGCTATTTCCGTTTCGTCGATCGGTCGAAAGAGATGATCAAATCGGGCGGCTTCAATGTCTCGCCTGCCGAACTCGAGGCGGTGATCGGTTGCCATCCCGCTGTGCACGAGGTGTGCGTGTTCGCCGTGCCCGACCCCGAATACGCTGAATCGATCTTCGCTTGCGTCAATGCCGACAGCGGATTGTCCGAGGCCGACCTGTTCGAGTACTGCCGCGGGCAGATGGCGGGCTACAAGTTGCCGCGCTTCATGACCATAACGGACGAACCACTGCCGCGACTGGCCAACGAGAAGGTCGATCGACGGTTGCTAAAGGCCCGCCATGCCGATGCCGCGAACACCCTTGCCCGGCTCGGCAGCGGCGCTGCTACGGCGACGCTCGATTGACCCGGTGCGGCACCTTGATTAGCCACGCTCCATGACAGCGCGGAGCGACAACACAAAGCCGGTGAAACTCGTCGGAGCGGTGGCGCAATCCTTTCGGATCATGCGCACGCTGGCTGCCTCGCGCCAGCCGATGGGGGTCAGCGCCATTGCACGCGAGGCCGGCGTAAATCCTTCGACGGCGTTCAATATCCTGCGCACGCTCGTGCTCGAGGAAGCGGTCGAATTCGACGATCTGACAAAGTCCTATGTGCTGGGTGCGGGCCTGCTGCAGCTGTGCGACAGCCTGCTGGAGAAGTCGATCGAAGCCGAAATACGCGGAGAACTGGAGCGTATCGCCGACGAGAGCAATTGCCTGGTCGGTCTGTGGCAAGCGAGCGAGGGGCGCATGGTGCTGGTGGAGCGGGCGGTCAGCAAACGGCCCATGCGGCTCGACATGGCGATCAAGCAGCGCCTTCCCCCTTTGGCCGGTTCTGTCGGCCGCGCCTATGCTGCAGCCAAGCGGCTGTCTACGCGAGAACTCAAGGCAGGTTTCAAGAAGCTGCGCTGGGAAGGCCGACTGACTGCCGACCAGTTCGTAGCGGAGGTGCGCGAAGCAGAGCAACGCGGTTATGCGATCGACGACGAGGCGCTCTACCCTGGAGTGGTGTCGGTCGGCACCGTGATTCACGCGCGTGACGGCGAGGTGATCTACGGTCTCAGCGCCAGCGACATCGCCCATCACCTGAGCGCGGAGCGAGTCGAGGAGTTGGGCGAGGAGATGCGGCGGCTTGCACGCATCTACTCGCTCACTTCCTAGCGATCGGCCGATCCAACCCGGGCGACCGTAGAAACACCAGAGGCGCTGTCATGAAAGACTATCTCGCACAGGCGCGTGTCGCGCAACCAGACCGACTGTTTATCGAAGGTGCGTGGACGAAGGTGAGCGGCGAGCATCGGCTCGAGCTGGTCAATCCGGCAACCGAGCAAGTGTTCGGTTCGGTAGTGGCAGCGGGGCCGCTAGAAGTCGAGCGCGCGGTTGCAGCGGCACGGCGGGCGTTTGACGAGGGGCCTTGGCCGAGGCTGAGCGTCCAGCAGCGGACCGCGGCCATGCGGGCGCTTGCAGAGGCGCTGTGCCGACGCAGCGCAGCACTCGAGAGTTGCTGGCTTGGACAGGTCGGCACGCCGATAGCCATAGCGCACGGATCGAGCGCGAAGGCAACCGAACTGCTGGAGTACTATGCCAATCTGGCTGAGTCGTACCCGTTCGAGGATGCCCGGCCTTCGGCCGGTTACATGTCCAAGGTTGCTATGGTCGTGCGCGAGCCTGTGGGTGTGGTAGCGGCTATCGCTCCGTGGAACGGTCCGTATGCGTCATTGATGATCAAGCTGGCACCAGCACTTGCTGCCGGCTGCACTGTGATTCTCAAGCCTTCGCCCGAGACACCACTGGAAGCATTCCTGATTGCCGAAGCCGTCGAGGAAGCGGGGTTGCCTCCGGGAGTCGTCAACCTTCTTCCAGCCGATCGCGAGGTATCCGACCTGCTCGTGCGCCATCCCGGTATCGACAAGGTGGCATTTACCGGGTCGACAGCCGCCGGGTTGCACATCGCGCAGGTCTGCGCGGGCCGTATGGCTCGTTACACCATGGAACTGGGCGGCAAGTCCGCCGCGATCGTCCTCGACGACTTCGCGCCGGAAGCGCTGGGGCCGGCCCTGGCCCCACTGGTGACGATGATGACCGGTCAGGTCTGTATCAATTACAGCAGGGTGCTGGTGCCGCGCGCCAAGCGTGACACTTACGCCCAGAGTCTCGCTGCTGCGATGGCCGCGACGCGCGTGGGAGATCCGCTCGATCCGAAAACATGGATGGGACCCCTCGCCATGCGGCGGCAGCACGACCGGGTGACCGATTACATCGCGCAAGGCGTTGCGTGTGGAGCGCGCATCGCAGCTGGCGGCGGCCGACCGCACGGCCTCGAGCGGGGCTATTTCATAGAACCAACCGTGTTCACGGATGTCACCAGCGACATGGTGATCGCGCGCGAAGAGATTTTCGGGCCGGTCACGGCAGTGATCGCCTACGACAGCGAGGAAGAGGCGATCCGGATCGCCAACGACAGCGAGTTCGGCCTTTCGGGCGGGGTATTCACGCAGGACACGGACCGGGCTTACGCCATCGCTCGACAAATTCGCAGCGGCCATATCACCCAGAACGGTCGTGACTTCGATCTGACCAATCCGTTCGGGGGGTTCAAGCAATCCGGCCTGGGCCGGGAAGGCGGACCTGAAGGCCTCGAAGCTTTCACCGAGGTCAAGACGGTGTTCCTGCCCAAAGCCCCATCAACTTCGCGACTTGCGCCGGTGTGACCGGTAGGGCCTGATCATCCCGGAGTTCCAAGAAGGGCACTCATACCATGAGCCATATTTCCCCCCGCGCCCAAGCCATTGCCGATCGGGTCGAGACGTTCGTCCGCGAAGTGGTGGGACCTTACGAGAGCGATCCGCGGCGCGGCGCGCATGGCCCGAGCGACGAGCTAGCCGCCGAGCTGCGCGATCTGGCGCGCGGTGCGGGCGTGCTCACCCCGCATATCCTCGACGACGGTTCCCACCTCACCCACCGCGAGACCGCGCTGGTGCTGCGCAAGACCGGCCTTTCGCCGCTGGGCCCCCTCGCCTGCCACGTCGCCGCGCCCGACGAGGGCAACATGTACCTGCTCGGCAAAGTCGGCAGCGACGACATCAAGGCGCGCTTCCTCGCCCCGCTGGTAGAGGGCCGCGCGCGGTCGGCGTTCTTCATGACCGAACCGGCCAGCGACGGCGGCGCGGGCTCCGACCCTTCCATGATGCAGACCACCTGCCGCCTCGACGGAAATCACTGGGTGGTGAACGGGCGCAAGGCGTTCATCACCGGGGCCGAGGGGGCGAAGGTCGGGATCGTCATGGCCAAGTCCGTCGAGCCGGGTTCCGAAGGCGGCGCCTGCATGTTCCTGGTCGACCTGCCCGATCCCGCGATCCGGATCGAGCGCGTGCTCGACACGATCGACAACTCGATGCCCGGCGGCCACGCGGTCGTCGCCATCGACAACCTGCGGGTTCCCGCCGACCAGATGCTGGGCGAGGCGGGCGAAGGGTTCAAGTACGCCCAGATCCGCCTCGCCCCGGCGCGCCTCACCCACTGCATGCGCTGGCTCGGCGTCGCCATCCGCGCGCAGGAGATCGCGACCGACTATGCCTGCCGCCGCGAGGCGTTCGGCAAGAAGCTGATCGATCACGAGGGCGTCGGCTTCATGCTCGCGCAGAACCGCATCGATCTGAAGGCGTGCGAACTGATGATCGACTGGTGCGCCGACGTGCTCGATACCGGCGACCTCGGCACGGCCGAAAGCTCGATGGCCAAGACCTTCGTCGCCGAAACGCTGTTCCAGGTGGCAGACCGCTGCGTCCAGGCCATGGGCGGCACCGGTGTGACCGGCGACACGATCGTGGAGCAACTGTTCCGCGAGATCCGCGCGTTCCGCATCTACGACGGGCCCACCGAGGTCCACAAATGGTCGCTGGCCAAGAAAATCAAGCGTGAATGGGCGGAAATGCAGCGCAACTAGCGCCGCAATTGGTTCAACCTCGTTCGGGTCAAAAGCCGCGAATCCTCAATCCGCGATGTCGGGCGGAAGGTCGAGCCAACCGGCAACCACCGCTGCCGTATAACCGACTGGCGATTTCCGTCCAAGTTCGCCCCAGTAGCTGCAATGGCGTAGCGCGCGACCGAGCTGGTCGGCGCCAAGCATACGATTGACCGCGGATTCTTACAGTGAGATAGCGTATAGTCAGCATTCAGGGGTCATCACATGCGTTCACCAACACCGAGAGCCAAGTTCAGCTTTCTGGTTCACGACGTATCCCGGATGCGGCGCACTTTCTTCGATCAGGCATTAAAACCGCTGGGCATTACCCGAGCCCAGTGGTGGGCGCTGGGAAACATCTCGCGCCACGTCGAGGACGGGATGATCCAGACGGAACTGGCCAACGTCCTCGACACCGGCAAGGTCAGCGTCGGCGGGCTTATCGACCGGCTGGAAAGCGCCGGGCTGGTCTATCGCCAGCCGGACAAGGTCGATCGGCGCGTGAAACGCATCTTCATCACCGAGAAGGGCTTCGAGCTGCTCGACCACATCTCGCATGTCGGCGACGATCTGGACAAGGTGCTGTTCGCCAATGTGACGGAACAGGACCTGATCACCGCGTGCGATACACTGGCGGCGGTAAAGCAGAACATTCGCGAGGCGCTCAAGAACCAGCCGGTGGCGGCCCCCTTGCCCAAGAAAGTCAGCTAGGCACCCGCCAGCGCGCGGGCGATACCGGGCTTGTCGATCTTGCCGCTGGCGAGCGTTGGCAACCCGCCCTGGCGGAACTCCCACAGCGTCGGGGTCTCGAAGTAGGCCAGACGGCCGTGGACGAACGCGCGCAAAATCGCTTCGTCGAGCCCGCTCCCCTCGCGGGCATGGACGATCGCCGCCAGCGCCTCGCCGAATTCCTCGTCGGGATAGCCGACCACCGCCACCTCGAGCACGTCGGCATGCTCGCCGATCGCGCTCTCGACATGCGCGCAGGAAATATTCTCGCCGCCGCGAATGACCATGTCCTTGAGGCGACCGGTGACGAACACGAAACCGTCATCGTCGATCCGGCCAAGGTCGCCGGTGTGATACCAGCCCTCGGCGTCGATCGGCTGCTCGGCACTGTCGAAGTAGCCGGCCATCAGACCGGCCGAACGGGCGAGCAGTTCGCCCTCACCGCTCGCGTCAGGCCGATCGACCAGCATTTCGACACCCGGGATCGCCTTGCCCACGGTCCCCGGATGCGCATCGAGCTGCGCGCCGGTGACGAGGGTCAGGAACGACATCTCGGTCATGCCATAGCCCGATGAAAAGCCCGGCCCGGCACAGGGCACCCCTTCGCGCAACGCGTGCAGGAACTGGCGGGTGACGACCGCACCGCCGGTCGCTGGCGCGACCAGGCTCGACAGGTCGTGACGAGCGCGCTCGGGGTGCTGGATCAGGCGGCGGAACATCGTCGGGACGGCGGACCAGGCAGCGACGCGCTCGGTCTCTATCAGCTCCATCGCCTCGCGCGCGTCGAACCTGCCGCGCGGCATCACGATCCGCCCGCCGTCGATCATGCTGCCGATCGCCGCGACCATGCCGCCATTGTGGAACAGCGGCGTGGTCTTGAGCGCGACGCGCTGCGCCGAAGGGCTGGCCGGACGCTGCGGCGCGCCGCCGCGCAGCGCGTGGATGGTCTGCTGGGTCCACACCAGCACACGGTGCGTGAGCTGCACTCCCTTAGGCGCGCCGGTGCTGCCCGCCGTGAAGACGATCACCGCCACGTCGTCCTCTTGCGCGCCCACGCGCGGATCGGCGACGGGGGGTTGCGGCGGAAGGTCCCACCAGCCGCGCAGCTCGTCGGGGGTCAGCCGGTTCCCGCGCGGCAGGGCCAGGTCGGTGGCGACCAGCGCGGGTTCGACGCGGGCCACGGCATCGGCCAGGTCGCGCTCGCTCCACCAGCGGTTGCCTAGCACCGGCATCGCGCCCAATCGCCACGCGGCCCACTGGACTAACCAGAACTCAGGCGAATTGTAGAGCACGATCAGCACCCGGTCGCCGGGCTTTAGCCCCTGCGCCGCGAGCGCAGCTGCCCCCTTGTCCACCGCCTCGCGAAATGCCGCGTAAGTCACCCGCCGCTCGCCCTGGACGATGAAGTCGTGCGCCGGATCGGCCACAGAAATGTCGAGTAGGTCGAGCACGTGGCGCGGCCGCTCGCGCCGCACCATGACCTCACGCCCGAGAACCTCGGCCCGCTCCAGCTCATGCCATGCGGGCGAGGTCATGTAGTCCGCTAACGTCATCGCAAGTCCTGCCCGGCCAGGTCGCCCGCCCGGCGGTATTCGTCGAGCAGTTCGAGAAACCGCATCGGCCCGCCGCCGTACATGTTGGCATAGACCCCGAACCGGTTCGCCGCGTCGCCTTCGCTGTTGTAGTACCCAGGCGTGCATTCGGCGTAGAAATCCGACCCGATATGCGCCTTGGAAGCCATCTCGGCACACCAGCCATCGACCGCGTCGGCGCGCGCTTCGATCACCGTTCTGCCGCGCTCGCGGGTCTGCTCGATCAGGTAGGCGATCTGCTTGGCCTGTTCGTTGAGCGTGAACGGGACCAGGAAAGTGAACGCGGTCTGTGTGAAGCCCATGAAGAACAGGTTGGGGAAGCAGTGCGCCTGGAGGCCGTAGAAGCTACGAATGCCCGAGCCCCAGTGCTCGCTCAGCCGCATCCCGCCGCGCCCGATCACGTCGTAGCCGATCCGCCGGGTATAGCCGACCCCGACCTCGAACCCGGTGGCGAAGATCAGGCAGTCGAGCGGGTAATGCTCGCCGCCCACGACGACGCCGTCGGCCACGACCGCGTCGACCCCGCGCCCCTGGGTATCGACCAGCGTCACGTTGGGCCGGTTGAAGCTTTCGAGATAGTCGTCGTGGAAGCACGGCCGCTTGCAGAACATTCGATACCAGGGCTTCAATGCCTCGGCGGTGGCGGGGTCCGCGACGATCGCCTCGGTCCGCCGCCGGACAGTCTCCATCTTGCGGAAATCGGCCAGTTCGGCGAGCAATTGACGCTCCGCGCGGGTGACCGGGCGGCCGAGAGCCTGCGCGCGGCGCCGCGCGGCGGCGCCGGTTATGTCGCTGAACATGTCGGTCCAGCCGTCGGCGACCAGGTCCTCGTCCTCCTCGCCGCCGTGGATGATATTGGTGAAATTCTCCATGCGCCGTTCCTGCCATCCGGGCTGGAGCGAGCGCGCCCATTCGGGGTCGGTCGGGCGGTTGCCGCGCGCGTCGACCGAGGACGGGGTGCGCTGGAACACGGTCAGGTTCCCGGCCGAGCGGGCGAGGTGCGGGACCGCCTGGATCGCGGTCGCGCCGGTGCCGACGATACCCACGCGCTTGCCCGCCAGCCCCGTCAACCCGCCCTCCGGCCCGCCCCCGGTATAGCCGTAATCCCACCGGCTGGTGTGGAAGGTGTGGCCTGCGAAAGTCTCGATGCCGGGGATCGCGGGCAGCTTGGGCCGGTCGAGCAGACCGCTCGAGATGACCACATGGCGCGCCCGCATCCGGTCGCCGCGATCGGTGGTCACGGTCCATTTGCCCCCCGCATCGTCCCACTCCATGCCCGTAACCGAGGTCTGGAAGCAGGTGTCGCGGTAGAGGTCGAAATGGCGCGCCAGCACGCGGCAATATTCGAGGATTTCGGGCGCGAACGAATACTTGTGCTTGGGGACGTAGCCGGTTTCCTCGAGAAACGGCAGGTAGACGTAGGATTCGACGTCGCAGGCCGCGCCGGGGTAGCGGTTCCAGTACCAGGTGCCGCCAAAATCGCCCGCCTTGTCGATGAAGCGGATGCTGCCAAACCCGGCATTGCGCAGCCGCCCGCCCATCATCAGCCCGGCGAAACCGCCGCCGACCACGATGATCTCGACCTCGTCGGTCAGCGGTTCGCGGGTGAAACCGGGTTCGAAGTAAGGATCGTCGACATAGCGCGCGAAATCGGCGGTCGTCGGCACGAACTGGTCGTTGGCGTCGGCGCGCATTCGCTTGTCGCGCTCGGTGCGATAACGCTGGCGCAGCGCGTCGGGATCGAAATCGATTCCGCCGAGCAGGCGCGCGATGGTGGCAATATCCGCCAAACTTCCTCTCCGTGATCCGCCCCGATCATCCCATCCGGTTGATAAGCCTGTCAACCGTAATCTAGCGTATCATATTACTCCCCGCGCCATTTGCCCGGGCGCTTCTCCTTGAACGCGGCGACCGCCTCGAGCAGGTCCTGCGAGCCGAAGGTGACGCCTTCGAGGTAGAAGCCGAGGTCGATCACTTCCTCGGCCCGCGCCATCATCGCCTTGTTGAGCGTGCGCTTGGTCAGTTGCACCGCCAGCGGCGGCAGCGCGGCGATGCGGGCGGCGAGTGCGCGCGCGGCAGGCAGCACGTCCTCGACCGTATCGACCAGATCGGTCACCGCGCCGAGCCGATGCGCGGTCTCGGCCGACATCGCATCGCCGGTCAAGAGGTGGCGCTTGGCGGTGAGCATCCCGAAGTTTGCCGGCCAGGTGACCGCGCCGCCATCACCCGCGACCAATGCCATCACCACATGCGGATCGGAAAACTCGACCGAGGGCGCCGAAACGATCGCGTCGGCCGCAAGGATCAAGGTTGTCCCCAGCCCGTAGCTGTTGCCCGTTAGCGCCACGACCAGCGGCTTGGGGAAATCGGCCACCGCGCGAAACAACGCGCGCCCTTCGTCGAGCAGCGCCATCCGGGTCGCGTGGTCCCGCGACGCCTTGAGCATGATCTGGGTATCGCCGCCTGCGGAAAAGAATTTGCCCTCGGACGAGAATACCACCGCGCGGACCGCCGGATCATGCGCCAGTTCGCCGAAGGCGCGGATCAGTTCGGCGTGGAGCGCCAGGTCGATGCGGTTGAGCAGTTCGGGGCGGCACAGACGGACTTCGGCGACGTGGCCCTCGCGGTGAAGTTCCAGCCCGGTGTAGTCGGTCATTGGTGGCGTCCTTCGTGTCAGCTGCCGGCAGGCAGTTCGATCGCGGGGAGGAGAGGCGAGCGCGCCTCGCCCGGGCGGTAACCCATCAAGTCGCTCGGCGGCGGCGCCGCCGCTACGAGCGCGGGCACGGCGCTGTCGAGTTCGGCGAGCGTCCACCCCCGCGCCTGGTCCGCCGCCGGGCCGAGATGCCAGCCCGCGACAACCGACACATGCCCGCCGCCGACCTGAAACACCCGACCGCTCACCTGCGCCGCCGCGTCGCTGGCAAGCCAGGCGGCGAACCGCGCGACGTGATCGGCGGTGAAGTTTTCAGGCGCAATACCCTCGCTCATCCGGGTCAGAGCGGTCGGCGCGATGGCATTGACAGTGACACGGTAGCGCGCGAATTCCGCTGCCGCGACTTGCGTCAGCGCGGCCACGCCCGCCTTGGCCGCCGCGTAGTTGGCCTGACCGATCCCGAACAGACCCGAGCCCGACGTGGTGTTGATCACTCGCCCAGCGACCACCTCGCCCGCCTTGCTCCGCCCGCGCCAATGCGCTCCGGCGAAATGCATCGTCGCCGTGGTCCCGAGCAGGTGGACCCGCACGACCGAGGCCATTTCCGCCTCGCTCATGCCCACGATCGTGCGTGGGCGCAGAATGCCTGCGTTGTTGACGAGCACGTCGAGCCTTCCGAAGTGTTCGATCGCGTTGCCAACCAGCGCGCCCGCCTGATCCCAGTCGCCCACGTCGCTGCCATCGGCGAGTGCCTCGCCGCCGAGCGCGGCGATTTCCGCGACCACCGCCAGCGCGGGTGCGCTGTCCGATCCCGCACCATCGACACCGCGGCCATAGTCGTTGACCACGACCCGTGCGCCGAGCCGAGCCAGTTCGAGCGCGTGGGCGCGGCCGATGCCCTGGCCTGCGCCAGTGACCAGCGCCACCCGCCCCTCTAACCGACGCGCCGTCATCACCACGGGTCCACGAACGGCGCACGCTTCTCGCTGCCGATCGGGCGCTGCTGATGGCCGACCATGCCGGAGGCGATCCAGCGACGCGTGTCGGCGGGGTCGATCACGTCGTCGATTTCGAAATGGGTCGCCACGCTCAACGCGCGGCCGGTTTCGTACATCGTCGCGACCAGTTCATCGAACCGCGCGCGACGGGCGACGGGGTCTACGATAGCCGTCAGTTCGGCGGCATGGGCGAGGTTGACGTTGCCCTCAATATTCATCCCACCGAACTCGCCCGTGGGCCAGCTCACCACGAAGCGCGGGGCCTTGAACCAGCCGCCCGCCATCAGCTCCGCCCCGATGCCATAGGCCTTGCGGGTGACGACCGTGAAAGTCGGCACGGTCAGGTTCGCGCCGGTCACGAACATGCGACCCATCTTGCGCACCGTGGCGGTCTTTTCCGCCTCCGGCCCGACCATCATCCCCGGCGTATCGCACAGGAACAGCAGCGGCAGGCCATAGCCCTCGCACAGCTTCATGAAGCGGCACGCCTTGTCCGCCCCGTCAGCCTCGATCGCTCCGCCGGACTGCATCGGGTTGTTGGCGATCACCCCGATAGGACGCCCCTCGACGCGGACGAGCGCGGTCAGGATGTCGCGCCCGAACCCGGGTCGCAGCTCCAGCACGCTGTCGCTGTCGGCGATGAGGGCAATCACCCGGCGCATGTCGTAGGCACGCAGGCGGTTTTCGGGCACCAGCGAGCGCGCCTCGCGTTGATCGGCGCAGGTCCAGTCAGCCACCGGCCCCTGGAAATAGGCGAGATAGCGCTTTGCCATTTCCACCGCGGCGGCCTCGTCCGCCACCAGCACGTCGACCACGCCGTTCTGCGTCTGGACCTCCATCGGCCCGATTTCCTCGGGCGCGAAGCTGCCGAGACGGCCGCCCTCGATCATCGACGGGCCACCGACGCCGATATTCGCGCCCTCGGTCGCGATGATCACGTCGCAGCAGGCGAGCATTCCGGCATTGGCGGCGAAGCAGCGCCCGCTGGTGACGCCGACCAGCGGCGCGAGCCCGCTCATCCGCCCGAGCTGGTGATAGGTGCTGACGTCCATCGTCCAGCCGGTCACGCCCACCTTGCCGTCGGTGTCCCCCGCGCGCCCGCCGCCGCCCTCGGCCAGCAGCACCACCGGCCGCCGCGCCTGGCGCGCGCTTTCGAGGGCGTGCTTCATCTTCTCGCGCGCCATCTCGCCGACCGTTCCGGCCAGCACCGTCTCGTCGAAGGCGATCACCAGCGATTGCGCATGTTCGGCGGCGAAATGTTCGCCGTTGATCGTGCCGAAGCCGACCACGCAGCCATCAGCGGGGGTGCGGGCGGCGAGTTCATCGGCGCTGCGCCGCGCGCGCTGCGCGGCGACCGCGAGCGAGCCGTATTCGACGAAGCTGCCCGGATCGACCAGCGCGGCAACATTCTCGCGCGCGCTGCGCTGCCCCTTGGCGTGACGTTTCGCGATCGCCTCGCCGCGTGCGGGATCGAGGGCGCGGGCCTGCCGGTCGAGCACTTCCTGAAGATTGGGGCGCACTGCGCAGGGATCGAACACCTCGCCCTTGTGAGCGTCTTGGACATCGACCTCGCCCGGTTCGAGCAACAGCAGCAACTGATCGAGCTGGATCGCATCGCCCTTTGCAGTGCGGACCTCTGCGACAGTGCCGAAGCAGGGCGCCTCCAGCACGTGTTCCATCTTCATCGCCTCGACCACCGCGAGCGGCTGCCCGGCCGCGACTGGAGCGCCCGGCTCCACCAGCAGGTCGATCACCACCCCGGTCAGCGGCGCGCGGACGGGCTCGAGCCCCTCGGCGAAAGTCTCGCCGGATTGCGGGGTCGCTTCGACCGTGCCCTCGAAAGCCTCGGCGGCGGCGAGCAGTTCGGCGAGATTGTCGTCGACGAACCGCGTGTTCAGCGCGTCGGAGGCCAGCGCAAGGTGCCGGACCAAGGCCCGCAGCAGCGGAATGGTTGTCGCGACCCCGGCCACCGTGAACTCGCCCAGCGCGCGGTCGAGCTTGGCCAGCGCATGTGCGAAAGTGCCCTCGCGGGTCGAGACGATCAGCTTGGCGACAAGCGAATCGAACGCGGTGTTGGCGGCATAGCCCCGGTAACCCGCGCCATCGACCCGCACGCCCGGGCCGCTGGCCGGTTCGTAGGCGGCGATCGGGCGCCCATCTATCGCCGGGGTGCCGTCCGCGTCCAGCCGCTCGGCATTGATCCGCGCCTGCACCGCGAAACCGGGCCGTTGCCGCGCCCTGTCCAGCCCGGTTTCGCCGATCGTCGCCCCGGCGGCAATCTGGAGCTGCGCCCGGACAAGATCGACGCCCCACAGTTCCTCGGTCACCGTATGCTCGACCTGGAGGCGCGGATTGGCCTCGAGGAACCAGAATTCCTCGCCCGCGACCAGGAACTCAAAGGTGCCCGCGTTGGCGTAATCGATCGCCCGCGCCATCGCGACCGCCGCCTGGCACAGCGCGGCGCGGGTCACTGCGTCCAGCGTGGGTGCGGGGGCGATTTCGATCAACTTCTGGTTGCGCCGTTGCACGGTGCAGTCGCGCTCACCGAGATGGACTACCCCGCCCTGCCCGTCGCCGATCACCTGCACCTCGATATGCCGTGCCCCGGAAATCGCCTGCTCAAGATAGACCCGGTCGTCTCCGAAGGTGCGCTTGGCTTCGGAACGGCAGCGTTCGTAAGCCGCGTCGAGATCGGCCAGCGCCTCGACCCGGCGAATCCCGCGCCCGCCCCCACCGGCCAGTGCCTTGACCATCACCGACTTGCCGAGCGCGTCCATGAAGGCGCGCGCGTCGTCCAGCTCGATCCCGGCGCGCGTTCCTGCTGGGACCTGCACGCCGCACTGTGTTGCAAGCTCGCGCGCCGCCGCTTTGTCGCCGAGCATGGCGAGGTGCCGGGCGGAAGGCCCAGCGAAGATAATCCCACCGTCATTGCAGGCGACGGCGAACTCGGCGTTTTCGCTCAGGAAGCCATAGCCGGGGTGGATCGCATCGCAATCGTGCGCCCGCGCCGCGGCGATAATCGCCGCCTGATCAAGATAGGCGACCGGGCCACGACCGGGCAGGGTCGCGCAAGCCTCGGCCCGCAAGACGTGCAGCGAACCGGCGTCATCCTCCGAAGCGACCACGACGCAGGCGATGCCCATCTCCGCCGCGCTGCGCTGGATACGGAGCGCGATTTCGCCCCGGTTGGCGATCAGGAGGCGTTCGATCATCGGCCCAGCAACCGCGCGAGGAAGTCGAGCCGCGCCGCCCGCGCCGCGCAGGAAACCGCCGCTTCGGGCGCGATCACGTCGAACCCGTGGAACGCGCCGGGCCAGACGTGCAGTTCCGTATCCACGCCCGCCTTGCCCAGCCGCGTGGCGTAATCCACCGCCTCGTCGCGGAACGTCTCGACCTCGCCTACATCGACGAATGCGGGCGGCAGGCTCGCCAGATCGATGCAGCGCGCCGGGGCGGCGTAGCAAGGTACGCCTTCCCCGCCCGCATCCGTGCCGAGCAGCGCCGACCAGGCCATCGCGTTCGACGGCGCATCCCACACCGCATCGCCGCGATAGGCGGTGCTGGAAGGCTGGCACGCGCGGTCGTCGAGCATCGGCCCCATCAGAACCTGCGCGGCGAGCGGTGAATTGCCCTCGTCACGCGCTCGCAGGGCCAAGCCAGCGGCGATCCCTGCCCCGGCGCTCATCCCGGCGATCACCAGCGGCCCCTCCGCGCGCGGGGCCAGCCAGCGCAGCGCCGCCATGCCGTCGTCGGCCGCCGCGGGATAGGGATGTTCCGGCGCGAGGCGATAGCCGACCGACACGACCGCGATGCCCAATTGCTCGACCCATTCCAGCAGCGCGTCCAGACCCGTGCGCTCGGTGCCGCAGATCATCCCCCCACCGTGGAAGAACAGCACCGTGGCGCGCGGGTCTCGAACGCGCGACGGGCGCAGCGTGAGGAGCGGCACTGGCGGCGCGCCCGCTCGTTCGACCGCGGCGGTTTCGACCAAGATCGAACCGCCTCGCGCCAGCGCCTCGTCATTGGGCGCCAGCCGTTCCTGCACCGCGCGCATGGCAGGAATCTGGTCCGCATCGACCGTGGCCGTCAATCCGGGCACGCGTGCGACCACGCCGCGCAGTTCGGGATCGAGCGCGGCGAGGGTGCTCATGCCCTTTCACCCACGCACCGATCGTGTGCCATCGCTCGTCCTCCACCCGCTATAGTATGCTGGCTTATCATTAGTTGGCGCAATAATACAGGCGCGCATGCTTGGCAATCGACACCTGACCGTGAGATCGTTTGGGCATGGGTCGAGCATCGTTGCGCACGACTTGCAACGATTGTTTGGCGAGTGCCTGATAGCGGGAATTGCATTTTGGTACGCTGCCATACCATGATGTAGCACACCGCATTGCCTCCCCACGGGCTTTGGCCTAGGCTTGTGTCGCGGAAAAGCGAGAGGATGGACGGGCATGCCGGACAAGGTCATCATCACTTGCGCGGTGACGGGATCGATCCACACCCCGTCGATGTCGCCGCACCTGCCCGTTACCGCCGAGGAAATCGCCGAGGCGGCGCTGGGTGCGGCGGAGGCCGGAGCGGCGATCGTCCACCTCCACGCGCGCAACCCCAACGATGGTCGCCCCGACCAGAGCCCCGAGGCATTTGAACCGTTCCTGCGAGTGATCAAGCAAAGCAGCGACGTGGTGGTGAACATCACCACCGGCGGCTCGCCGTACATGAGTGTGGAGGAGCGGGTGCGCCCCGCGGCCGTATGGAAGCCCGAGATCGCCAGCCTCAATATGGGGTCGATGAACTTCGGCCTGTTCCCGATGCTGAAGCGCTACAAGACGTTCAAACACGCCTGGGAGCCGGAGATGCTCAAGGGCAGCCACGACCTGGTATTCCGCAACAGCTTCAAGGACATCCGCTACGCGCTAGAAACCCTCAATGCCACCGGCGCGCGTTACGAATTCGAGTGCTACGACACCAGCCACCTGCACAACCTGCACTACTTCTGGCGCGAGGGGCTGGTCCAGGCTCCGCTGTTCATCCAAACCGTGTTCGGCCTGCTCGGGGGGATTGGCCCGCACCCGGACGAGGTGCTCCACATGAAGCGCACCGCCGACCGACTGTTCGGCGATCAGTACCGATGGTCGGTGCTCGGCGCGGGACGCGCGCAGATGCCGGTCGCGGCGATGGCGGCGGCGATGGGTGGCCATGTCCGTGTGGGGCTGGAGGATTCGCTGTGGCTCGGGCGCGGCGAACTGGCGCCAAGCAACGCCGCCCAGGTGACCAGGGTCCGCCAAATCATAGAAGGGCTGGGACTGGAGATCGCCTCGCCCGACGAGGCGCGCGAAATCCTCCAGCTAAAGGGCGGCGACAAGGTCGGGTTCTGATGCAGATCAAGCCTCGCCACCGAACAGGTCGCGCCCGATGATCTGCTTCATCACCTCTGCCGCACCGCCCGCGATCCGGGTCACGCGCGCGTCCACATATGCGCGGCCGATGGGGTATTCGGTCATGTAGCCGTAGCCGCCAAAGAACTGGAGGCACTGGTCGACCACCTTGCAGTGCAGGTCGGTGACGATCAGCTTGACCTTGGCCGCCTCCACCGCTGTCAGTTCGCCGTCAAGGAACCGCCGCACGCACCAGTCGGTAAAAATCCGCGCCGACATCGTTTCGGCCGCGAGGCCCGCAAGCACGAACTGGGTGTTCTGGAAATCGGCGATGGTGCCGCCGAATGCCTTGCGCTCGCGCGTGTAATCGACCGTCCAGCGGATCGCCTGCTCGCAGACCACGACCGAGCGGACCGCTTGCGCCAGCCGCTCCTGCGCCAGCTTGGTCATCATCATCGCGAACCCGCGCCCTTCCCCGCCAAGCAGGTTGCCCGCCGGAACGCGCACCCCTTCGAAGAACAGCTCGGAAGTATCCTGCGCCTTGAGGCCGATCTTTTCCAGGTTGCGCCCGCGCTCAAAGCCCGGGGTTTCGGTCGGCACCACGATCAGGCTGACCCCGCGCGCGCCTCCCGCCGGATCGGTCTTGCACGCGGTCACCACGATGTCGCAGGTCTGGCCGTTGGAGATATAGACCTTCTGCCCGTCGATCACGTAATCGTCGCCGTCTCGAACAGCGCGGGTACGGATCGCCTTGAGATCGCTGCCCGCGCCCGGTTCGGTCATGCCCAGCGCGCCGATCACCTCGCCGGTGACCATCTTGGGAAGGTAGCGCTGCTTCACCTCCTCGCTGCCCCAGGCGAGGATGTAGGGGGCGCATAGGTCCGAATGGATCATGAAACCCGGGCCGCTCATGCCGTGGCGCCACAGTTCCTCGATCACGATCACGTTGTAGAGCCAGTCGCCGCCGAAGCCGCCGTATTCCTCCGGGATCGACGGGCACAGCAGGCCGACCTCGCCAGCTTTCCGCCACACCTCGCGCGGGACGAACCCCGCCTTTTCCCACGCGTCGTGATGCGGGACCAGCTCGTTCTCCACGAACCGCCGTACGGTGGCGCGGTAAAGGTCGTGCTCCGGCGTGAACAGGTCGCGTGGAATCGAAAAGTCGCCGCTGTTGGATCCCTGTTCAGTCATTGCGTTCTCCTGCCTCTGCGCCAGCATCGATACGCTACCTCAATCATGCTGTTCGGCCCATCGCCCCCCCGCTTCGCCAACTCCGCTAGACACTTACCGTGATAGACAGCGACACCCTCAAAAAGCGCGCAGTGCCTGCACCATCACATTAGAAAGGTTGCATACGATACGCTTACGGACTGACAAGGCGTTACGTCAAGAGGACATTGCAGTCGTCGGAGACCGGCTCGATTCGCTGCTGTCTGACCGCGTGCTGGCCGGAAGTGCCGACGTGATCGTGCGGGGAAGGGCGAACTCGCGCGCCGCGCTTGAGGCCACCCCCGTCGCCGCGCGCCCCGTTGACAGCGTTACCCGCGCGATGTAGCCAATCAAGAACGCTACCTTATGATACACTAGATAATTGATGCGAGGGCGGGATGGCATTGTGCGAGGGGCGGGTAGTCATCGTAACCGGTGCCGGACGCGGGGTGGGCCGGGCCTATGCCCTGATGCTCGGCGCGCAAGGGGCCAAAGTCGTCGTCAATGACTTGGGCGGCTCCACCGCGGGCGACGGTGCCGACCTGACCCCGGCGGAAAGCGTGGTCGAGGAAATCCGCGCTGCCGGGGGCGAGGCGATCGCCGACGGCAGCGATGTGTCCAACTGGGCCCAGGCGGCAGCGATGATCGACAATGCGATCGCCCGGTTCGGCGCGCTCGACGCGCTGGTCAATAACGCCGGCATCCTGCGCGACCGAATGTTGGTCAACATGAGCGAGGACGACTGGGACGCCGTCATCCGCGTTCACCTGAAGGGCACCTTCGCACCGACCCATCACGCCGCCAATTATTGGCGACTGGAAAGCAAGTCGGGCCGCCAGCGCGATGCCCGGATCATCAACACCACGTCGGCATCGGGCTTGTGGGGCAACGTGGGCCAGGCGAACTACGCTGCGGCGAAGGCGGGGATAGCTTCGTTCACGCTGATCGCCGCGCGCGAGTTGAAGCGAATCGGCGTGACGGTGAACGCGGTCGCTCCGCGCGCCGAGAGCCGCATGACCGAGGGCCTGGTGGAGATGAGTGACGAGGCGCGCGCCCGCCGCGCTCCTGAATGGATCGCCCCGCTGGTCACCTGGCTCGCCAGCCCCGCCGCCTCCGACGTGAGCGGGCGCGTGTTCGAGGCCTGGGGCAATGGCTATTCGGTCGCCCAGGGCTGGCAGCACGGTCCGATCATGGCCGCGACAAGCGATCCGGGCGAGGTGGAAGCAGGCCTGCGCCACCTCCTTGCGGCCGCGCCGCTCAACCAGCACTACGAACGCGACGTCTGGCTCGATCCTTGATGGGTGCCTGGCGCGCGAGGCGCCGTAGGGCGCAGGCGAGATCGACCTTCCAGCGCTGTGACGCAGGTGCGACGGGCAGCATTCGTGGACTGCCGTGGAAGCCCATCGGGTAAGCATGGAATTCACACGGTACGCCCGCCTCGAGCAGGCGGCGGGCATAGTCGAACGCCTCGTCGAGAAAGAGATCGTGCGCCGCGATACAGACATAGGCCGGGGGCAGTCCGACGAGGTCCTGCGCGATTGCTGGCGAGGCATAGCCCGCGACCTCACCCCGCGCATGATCGCCGAGATAGAGCGCCCAAGCGGCGAGGTTTGCCGCGCGGTTCCACACCTTGGGATGATCCACGGCATGGCTCGACGGCGCAATGCAGCGATGGTCGAGCATCGGCGCCTCGAGCACCTGGAACGCCACCGGACAGCTCTCCCGGTCGCGGGCGAGCAGCGCCAGACCGGCCGCCAGCCCAGCCCCGGCGGAGGTCCCACCGATCCCGATCCGCGCCGGGTCGAGGCCCAGCGCATCCGCCTCGCCATGCAGCCACGCCAGCGCGGCATGGCAATCCTCGAGCGGCGCAGGATAGGGATGCTCGGGAGCGCGACGGTATTCTATCGAGGCGATCGTGACGCCGCTGTCCGCCGCCATCTGCCGGCACTGCGCATCGAACTGTTCGACCGTGCCCAGCACGAAGCCGCCGCCGTGCATATAGAGCATTGCCGGGCCGGGCCGGTCCGCCCCGGCGGGCGTATATAACCGCAGCAGCAGGGCGCGGCGATCGTCCTCGCCGGGCACCATGTGGTCCTGCACCGTGACGCCCGCGACCGGCGTCGCGCGACTGGCGGCCGCTTTCAGCATCGCCTCGGCCATTGCGCGGGTACGAGGTACATCGCGCAGGTCGATCATCCCCGGTGGGATGAGGTCGAGCACCGCCGCATGTTCGGCATCGAGGCGTTGCTCAAAAGGAATGTCGGCTCGGGTCACAACCGCCCCAGGATCGAGATCGCGGCGATTCCCTGGTAGGGTACACCGCCGAGATTATGGCATAGACCCAGCCGCACATCATTCCGCTGGCGCTCGCCCGCTCGGCCCAGAAGCTGGTTGTAGGTCTCATACGCCATCCTCAGCCCCGAGGCGCCAATGGGGTGGCCGAAGCACTTGAGCCCGCCGTCGATCTGGCATGGCAGCTCGCCGTCGCGGTCGTAGAACCCGTTGAGCACATCCTTTGTCGCGCCACCTTCGGGCGATACCCCGAGATCCTCCATCGTCACGAATTCGGTGATCGAGAAGCAGTCGTGCACCTCGAGCATTGACAGTTCGGAGCGCGGATCGGTGATGCCAGCTTCAGCATAGGCGCGCTTCGCCGCTTTGCGGGTGTTGCGCACATGGCTGCCGTCCCAGTCCGACATGGATGATTCCACCCCGGAACTAATCGAGAGCTGGATCGCCTTGATCGTCACCACGTCTTGTTTTCCCAGCGCGCGCGCGATTTCGGGCGTGGTCACGATCGCCGCAGCCGCCCCATCCGACACGCCGCAGCAATCGAACAGGCCTAGTGGTTCCGCGATGATTGGCGCATCGAGTATTGCCTCCATCGAAACCGGTTTGCGCAAGTGCGCCTTGGGCGAATACTGGCCGTTCTGGTGGCTTTTCCAGGACACGTGGCCGATGGCGCGCTTCAAGTCCTGGCGCGAGACGCCATGCTTCGCGCGATAGCCCGAGGCGAGTTGTGCGAAGCCCGCAGGGGCTGATCCCAGGGGCATCCACAAGTCGTTGAACGAGCCCTTGTATCCGCTCGGCAGCCCGCCGTAGCCGGTGTCCTTGAGCTTTTCGGCCCCGATCGCCAACGCGATATCGACCGCGCCCGCGGCGACTGCGTAGGCCGCGCCGCGCAGCGCCTCGGTGCCGGTGGCGCACATGTTCTCCACCCGCGTCACCGGAATGCCGTCGAGCCGCAGCGCGGTCGAAGCCGGGATTGCCGAATTGCCGACGTTGACCCCGTCGAGCGCCGAGCCGTACCACGCCGCGCCGATTTCGCCGCGGCCGATGCCCGCATCGGCGAGCGCCTCGTCGAACGCCTCTGCCAGCAGGTCGTGCGTGCCCGCGTCCCACCGCTCGCCGAAGCGCGAGCAGCCCATGCCCAGGATCGCGACCTTGTCGCGGATGCCGCTAGCCATTGTTCGTCTCCCCGGCGGCCGCCGTCGGCGTCGCCTTCCAGAAATAGCGGTTGTAGCCGCGCGCGCGGTCGCGCTCCTTGATGCGGAACACCATGCGCAATTCCTGTCCCTCGACGATCTGATCCGGTCGCGCGTCGACCACTTCCATTAGCAGCCGCGCGCCGAAATCGAACTGGACGAACCCGACCGCCAGCGGCGGGGCCGGATGATAGCTCAGCCAGTCGGACGTCACGGTGAAAATCTTCGCGGTGTGATCGGCCAGCGAGCGCCGCTCGAACCCGGCGGCGGGCGCTCCGCAACCGGGGTTGACGCAATAGGCGAGCACCGGAAACTGCACCGTGCCGCAGGTGGAGCAGGTCCCGGCGTTGAAGCTGTCGAGCTGACCGGAGGAGCGATAGTGTTCGGTCAGCGCAGCCTTGCCGACCTTCTCTCCGCGCATCCCCCAGTCGAGCGCGATCCCGTCATAGAACGACAGCATCCTCAGGTAGTCTTGCGTCACCAGCGCGTCGGCGACCGCCCCGGTCATCCCTCTCCCGGCCTGCGGCCGTGCAATCGCCTCGGTCGCCTCGATCAGCAGCACATCGACGCCCTGACCGAACCCGATCAGCACGATCCGTTCGCCCGGTTTCGCGCGGGAGAGCGTGTCGGCCAGCATCATCAGCGGATGCGCCGCGCCGCAATAGCCGACCTCGCCGTCAAGCGGGTCGGCCAATTCGCCCGTGAAGCCGATCCGGCCCGCGAGCGTCTTGGCGATGCCCCGGAGCGGCGAGGCGAGCACGAGGTGCGTCACGTCGGCGATCGCCACCCCGGCATCCGCCAGTGCCGCCACGACGGCATCCGGTACCAGCCGCATATAGCCCTCGTCGCGGATCCAGCGTTCTTCCCACTGGTAATCCGCAGCCTCGCCCGCGGCGCGGAAATGGTCGACGAAATGCGCGGTGCGCGTGGCCGAACCGACCAACCGCGCGATCGGATCGCCGCTGCCGAGCAGCAGCGCCGCCGCGCCCGCACCGCCCTGGATTTCCGCTATGCTCGCCGGAAGCGCGACTGGCCGCTCGCCCGCGACGACGAGCGCGCCATCCACCCCGCCCTTGAGAGCTGCCAGCAAGGCCGAGGTCGCCGCGCGCTGCGAGCCACCGCTGTTTTCCACCGCGACGCCGACGGGCAAGTCCAGCGCCGAGGCGAGGATCGACCCGCTCGACAGGTCGGCATAGGGCAGCGTGGTAGAAGCCAGCCGGACCGAGCCGACAAAGCCGCGATCATGGCCGGCGAGGCAATCGCGCGCAGCCTCAACCGCCATCGTCAGCGCGTCCTCGTCCCAGCTACAGAACGCGCGTGATCCTTTCGCCGCGCTGCGCAGCGACGGGTTCATCCACTTGTGCGCCGTGGCAATGGCGCCGCGTTCCAACCGCAACCGCGGCACGTAGGCTCCGAAACCGACTATACCATATGTCATCACACCGGCTCCCACGAGAACACCTGGCCCGAGCGGGTTGGCGGCAGAAAACTGGGCTCGAACGCGGGCAAGGCGCGCTCTAGGATGGTCTCCGCGCTCCATCCGTCGCCCGAATGCATGACCTGCTGCGGGCGGGTCTTGGAGAAGAAATACAGTTCATTGTTGCGCGCGCCGATGATCTGCCCCTTGATCCGGGCTCGCGCCTCGTCCGACAACAATGCGACGACGAGTGGAGCGACCTTTTCCGGAACCATCCGCTTCAAGCCCTCCACCCGTTTCTGTTGCGCTGGCGTGTCGGTCGGGATCGTGCTCACCATGCGCGTCCAGGCGAACGGAACGACGCAGTTCGACACCACCCCGAACCGTTCCATGTCCAGGCTGATCGCAGTCGAGAGGCCGACCACGCCCATCTTGGCCGCCATGTAGTTCGCCTGGCCTAGGTTTCCGATCAGCGCCGATGAGGAGGTCATGTGCACGAACGCGTCCCACCCTTGCGCTTTCATCTGCGGCGCAGCGGCGCGGCTGACGTAAAACGGCCCGCGCAGGTTGACGTCGAGTACACGGTCGAAATCGCCAGGGTCCATTTTGTGGAACATCGTATCGCACAGGATGCCCGCGTTGTTGACCACCCCGTCGATGCGGCCGAACGCACTGACCGCGCTTTCGACCAGACGCAGCGCGCCTTCCCAGCTCGCGACGTCCTCGCGGTCGGATATCGCCCGGCCGCCCGCCGCCACGATCTCGCCCACCACACAATCGGCCGGGCTTTCGCTGCTATCCTCGCCACCGGGCCCCACGCCGAGGTCGTTAACAACCACCGCCGCTCCCGCGCGCGCCGCCTCGAGCGCGATCCCGCGCCCGACTCCGCGCCCGCCGCCGGTAACGATCACCACCTTACCCTCGAGCAGCATCACCTTCGACCCATATGGTTCGCCTGCGTACAATTCTGCGAGTGCCTGCTGCGAGCGTCAAGCAAAAAGGTTCTGAAGCGTACTATCGCCGCGTTTCAGTAGCTCTTGGGCAGGTCCAGTACCTTTTCCGCGATGAAGCACAGGATGAGTTGCTCGGTGATCGGCGCAAGCCGCGTCACCGCGACCTCGCGATAAAGCCGCTCGACGTGATATTCCTTGGCATAGCCGAACCCGCCGTGGGTCGCGATCGCCTGCCAACAGGCGTCGTGTCCCGCACGCGCGCCAAGGAACTTGGCCGCGTTCGCCTCCGCCCCGCACGGCTGCCCGGCATCGTAGAGTTCGGCGGCCTTCATCGCCATCAGCCAGGCCGATTCGAGATACATCCACCGCTCGGCGAGCGGATGCTGCACGCCTTGATTCATCCCGATCGCGCGGTCGAACACCGTGCGCTCCCGCGCATAGCCCGCCGCCCGGCGCAGCGCGTCCTGCCCGATCCCGATCGCCTCAACCGCGATCAGCACACGCTCCGGGTTGAGGCTGTGGAGCAGGTAGCCGAAGCCCTTCCCCTCCTCGCCGATGCGATCTTCTTCGGGCACGAACAGCCCGTCGATGAAGATCGCGTTCGAATCGACCGCCTTGCGGCCCATCTTGGGGATGAGGTGGACGTCGATCTTGGTCCGGTCGAGGTCGGTGTAGAACACCGTGATCCCATCGGTCGGACGCGCGGGATTGTACTTCGCCGTGCGCGTCAGCAGAAGTATCTTGTTCGCGACCTGTGCGGTCGAGGTCCAGACCTTCTGCCCGTTGACCAGATAGCCCCCATCGACCTTCCGGGCGAACGTCTTGATCTGGGTCGTATTGAGCCCCGCATCGGGCTCGGTCACTCCGAAACAAACCTGATCCTTACCCGTGATCAGTCGCGGCACCCAGCGCGCCTTCTGTTCGGGCGTGCCCTTGACCACGATGGGGTGCGGTCCGAACAGATTGATGTGGACGGTGGAAGCAGCTGTCATTCCCCCGCCGTGACTGGCGACCTCGTGCATCATCACCGCCGCCTCGGTCACCTCCAGCCCAGCGCCGCCAAACTCCTCCGGCATGGTGATCCCCAGCCAGCCGCCCTCGGCCATCGCGCGGTGGAACTCGAACGGGAACATCCCATCCTCGTCGCGTGCAAGCCAGTAGTCGTCGTCAAACCGGGTCACGACTGCGCGCACGCCCTCGCGGATCGTGCGCAAGTGTTCGCATTCGTGCCGTTCTTCCATCAGTGCACCATCCCGCGCCCGGCAGTTCCGGTCAATGCGCCGCGACCAGCGGGCAGCGCCCGTTGCTCAGCACCGTCACCCCGCGTTCGGGTACCCGGCAGCGAAACGAGGCGACGTCGTCATCCATCCATACATCGGTTTCGATCCGGTCACCCGGCAGTACCGGCGAGGTGAAGCGCACGTCGAGCCCGCCGATCCGGGCGGGATCGTAATCCGCGACGCTCGCCAGCAGCGCGCTGCACGCGATGCCGTAAGTCGCCAACCCGTGGAGGATCGGCACCGGAAAGCCCGCGCGGCGGGCCATCGCGGGGTCAGCGTGGAGGGGGTTGCGATCGCCGGTGAGGCGGTAGAGCAGCGCCTGGTCAGGGCGCGTCTCGCTCACGTGGACCAGATCAGGCGCGCGCCCGGGCACCTCGTGCAGTGCGGTGGTCGGACCCGCCGGACCCCCGAACCCACCATCGCCGCGCGCCACCAGCGTCATGCCGATGGTGAACAGTGGCGCGCCGTCGCTCACCAGCCGCGCGGCTGTTTCGCTGTAGATCAGCGCGCCCTTTCCTTCACCCTTGTCGATCACCTTGGTTATGCGCGTATCGGCAAGGATGTCGGCGGCGACCGGCAGTGGTCGGTGGACCGCCAGCGTCTGTTCGCCATGCAGCATCAGCGCCTTATTGATCGGCAGGGTCCGCGGCAGCATCGAACGCGCGACCACCACCGCGAGCGAGGGCATCGCGACGAACCCCTCGCCCTCGTAAACGAACCGCAGCTCGCGTTCGTCAAGCGGATCGCGGCCCATCCCCACGGCCAGCGCATAGAGCATCGTCAGCCGCTCGTCGTAGCTGAACGGCTGCGCCTCTTCGCGCAGCGCGAGGATTGCGTCCACGTCGATACGATGACTTGCTTCCACCAAACCAACTCGCTCAAATTCGCAATGCAGGGTATGGTACGCAACCGAACGATTGCGTCAAGGCGGTCGTCAGGGGAAAAATTGATGGGTTCGCTGCCTGCTCCTGTCGCTTTGGCATAGAGGTGGCACGGAGTTATACTGTCGGAATCATGGTTAGCTTTCAGTCGGCCAAACCGCGCGCCTCCAGCCAATTGAGCGTGACCCCGACCGTTTCAGCCAACTCGGCGGGCTGGCCGGCGTAGTAATGATTGGCGCCCGCAATCACCGCGAAGGTCTTGTCCGCGCTGCCCGCTGCGTCGAGGAACTGCCGTGTATGCGGCTGGGGCACCGCGTCGTCGGCGGAGTTCTCGATCGCTAGCACCGGCGCCGTGACGCTCGGCGCATTGTCGAGCGCTCGCGCCTGCGTATCGTCTATCGACCACTGCGATAGCCATGCGCGCAGGGACGAAAACCGCGCCACGCCCGCCGGACTGCTGTTGGCCATGTGCGGATCGCCGAGGAAGCTCCAGCCGATCCGGCGGTCGTTGGGGTCGATGCTGGGGTCGAGGAAGCGCGGCTCGGCCAGCGTGCGGTGCAACACCAGCCCGCGCTCCACCTCGCCCGTGCGGCCCGCGCGCAGATCCTCCAGCAGTTCCTTGACCAGCGCGGTGCGCCGCCGGATGCGAGTGAGCTGCGAGGCGCGGAAGCGGGCGAGGAAATCGGCGCTGTAGGGCGGCTGGTTGGGATTGCGCGGGTCGTATAGATCGAGTTCCGGGTCGCGCACCGCAGGATCGTGCTCGTCGAGCACCGATGGGTCGATGAACTGGGTCAGCACATCGGCGCGCGACAGGTGTGCGGCGTGGAAGATCATCGCATCGGCCGGGATCAGGCCCGCCACGTCGAACGGGTCGCCCGCGGCGGTGTGGGTGAGCGTCGGCCGCTCGGCCTGCGCCTGGTAAAACACCGCAAGCGATCCGCCGCCCGACCAGCCCGCCGCGACCACGCGCTCGTATCCCCACACCTCGCGCGCGTGGCGCACATAGGCGGCGTAATCGCGCAGCACGTTCTCGATGATCAGTGGCGTGTCGTTGCGCGCGTAGCGGCTGCCCGCGCACAGCACGTGCAGTCCCGCCGCCGCCATCGCGCGCGGCACCGGCAGCAGTTGCAGGGTCGATGCTGGGTGCATGTAGAGCAGCAGCGTGCGTGAAGGCTTGCCCTGCGGGCGGAACCGCACCCCTTCGAGGTGGATGGTGCCTTGCGCTCCGGCAAAGCCATAGACCTCGCGCATCTCGGAACGCTCGTCATAGCTGACGTGGACCCAGTCGGCCGCCACTTCGAAGCTGGCGCGCATGTTTCCTCCCCGGTCGCATGAAACAATTGATCGGCGGCTATTCCAATTCTGCCTTGTATGCAATCTGTTCGTTTGCCACAACTGGGCCGGACGCGGCATAACAAAGGTCGCGAGGGGGAAAGCGCGTGGACGGACGATTTGGCGGACGCATCGCAGTGGTCACCGGCGCGGCCTCCGGCATCGGCGCGGCGACCGCGCGGCGGTTGGCGAGCGAAGGCGCCTGTGTAGTTCTTGCCGATCTCGACGCAGAGGGCGGCACCGCGGTCGCGAGCGAAATCGGCGGCGGAGCATGGTTCCAGCCGCTCGACGTCGCCGACGAGGAAAGCTGGCGGGCGCTCGAAACGGCCCTGAGCGAGCGCGGTCAGGGGCTCGACGTGATGGCGCATTGCGCCGGGGTGCCCGGCTTCGGCACGATCGAGGATACCAGCGTCGCGCAGTGGCGGCGGGTTAGCGACGTCAACATGCTCGGTACCTTCCTTGCCTGCCGCACGGCGGTGGCGCTGATGCGGGCGAGCGGCGGCGGATCGATCGTCAACGTCGCCTCGACCGCCTCGCGCCGCGCGGTGCCGGGGCAGATCAGCTATTCCGCGAGCAAGGCGGCGGTGCTCCACATCACCCGCTGCACCGCGATCACTTGCGGCCAGAATGGCTACGGCATCCGCTGCAACGCGGTGCTGCCCGGGCTGGTCGATACCGCGATGGCGAGCGTGCTCGAGGACATGCTCGGCGGCCGCGCGGCGATGGAGGAGGCCGCCGCGCGGCTCCATCCGATCGGCCGCATGGCGCAGCCCGGGGAAGTGGCGGCGGTGATCGCCTTCCTCGCCTCCGACGATGCGAGCTTCGTCACCGGCGCAGCCTATGCGGTGGACGGCGGCAAGATGGAAATCTGAATAATAACAATAGGGGAATCGCGAAGATGATGTCGAGCCATGTGGTGGTGCGGCCGAAGGAAGGGCAGGCCGAGGTGCTGGTCGCCGCGTTCAATGCGCTGGCGGTCGAGGTGATGAGCAACGAAGCTGGCGCGCGCGCCTATTACCTGGTGCGAAGCCGGGCCGATCCCGGCAGCTATCGCGTGGTCGAACTCTACGAGGACGACAGCGCCTACGAGGCGCACAAGCAGACGCCGCACTACACCGCGCGGATCGACCACATCCTCTCGCTCCTGGCGGAGCCGCCGCAAGTCGAGCACTTCGATACGGTTTGAAGCTATCCGTTCGGCGCGAGCTGCGCATGAACCTGCGCCAGCGGCAGGCCCTCCATGAAACCGGCAGGCTGGAGCAACTGGCTGTGCATCTGGACGATCAGTGGCGCGGCGATGGGCAGGAACTCGTCGCGATAGCCCGGTTCGGCGCGCAGCGCGGCGAAGCGTTGCTCGCGCCGGATCGCGTCCTCGAACGCCCACAGATGATGCACACAATTGAGCTTGCCGGTGTCGGCGGTCCAGAAGCCCAGCAGCAACATGTGCTGATGGATCAGGGGTAGCGCGATCCGCTCGAACGCGTCGAGATAGGTTGCCAGCCCGCCGACCTTGAGCTGGTAGGTGCGGAATTCGTTGATCATCGCATCGCTCCTCGCCCGGCATGATTCCCGGCCCGATGCGGCAAGGCTGCCGCATTTTCATCGCCGTTGCAATTTGCTCCATAGCCGCTACGCTGTATTTTGCATACAATGAGGCGATAGCAAACAATGGCCGCGACAATCGACGACGTACCCGTGCTGGACCTGGACCCCTACGACCAGCGCCACGCGGCCAACCCCTTTCCGATCTGGGAGCAGATTCGCGAAGCCGCGCCGGTCGTCTATCTGAGCCGTTACGACACTTACGCAACCGGACGCTACGAACAGGTTTGCCAGGTGTTGGAGGACTGGGAGAACTTCACCTCCACCGGCGGCGTCGGGCTGACCGATATCACCAAGCCGGGCGCGATGCGACCCAAGAGCGAACTGGTTGAAGTCGATCCGCCGGTCCACACCTCGGTGCGAGGGGTGATGACCAAGATTATCAGCCCCAAGGTGATCAAGGGCTGGAAGGACGATTTCGAAGCGACCGCCGCAGCGATGGTCGATGAACTGGTCCGCCGCGACACGATCGACGGGATGGACGATGTGGCGATCCCCTTTGTTACCACGGTGTTCCCTCGCGCGCTCGGCATCCCGAGCGATGGCGACCACCGGACCAACCTGATGATCCAGGGCGATTACCGTTTCAGCTCGCTAGGCCCGGCTAACGAGTTCTACCTTGCGGCGCGCGGCCGGTTTGATGCCATCGCCGCCTGGTATCTTGCCGCGCAGCAGCGCCAGAACCTGATACCCGGCGGGTTCGGCGAGCAGATCTTCCTCGCCGAAGACGACGGGCGGCTCGAACCCGGCGTCGCACAGAGCGTGATGATGAGCTTCTTCGGCGGCGGCCTCCACACCACTATTTCCGCGCTCGGATCAACGCTGATGCACTTGTCGCGCGACCCGGAGCTGTGGACGCGGCTGCGCGGCGACCGGCTGCGGGTCAAGGCCGCGTTCGAGGAAGCGCTGCGGCTCGAAAGCCCCGCGACGACCTGGTATCGCAAGACCTCGCGTGCCGTCGAGTTGGGCGGCGTAATGCTGCGCGAGGACGTGAAGGTCCACCTCCTCACCGCCTCCGCCAACCGCGATCCGCGCAAGTGGGAGCGACCCGACAGCTACGATATCGACAGGCCGATGCTCGGCCATCTCGCGCTCGGGCGCGGAGTGCACCAATGCATCGGCCAGATGATCGCCCGGACCGAGGCGGAATGCCTGTTCAACGCGATGCTCGACCGGATCGAGCGGCTCGAGCCCGCGGGCGAACCCGCCTATCGCCCCCTCAATAACCTGCGCATTCTCGACGTGCTGCCGCTGGCGATCAGGGCCGGTTGAGAATAGGTTTCGGGAGCCAGCGAAAGGCGTTAGATTCCCCATATGGCCACCACTTCAGTCCGCCCGCCCCTGCGCAACCGCCAGCAGACCGTGGTGGAGCAGGTGCGCGAGATGATCCTTACTGGCGCACTGGAGGGCGGACAGCGGCTGCTTGAAGTGCCGCTGAGCGACCAGCTCGAGGTGTCGCGCACCCCCGTGCGCGAGGCGCTGATCGTGCTGGCGGAAGATGGGCTGGTCGAATACCGCCCCAACCGCGGGTACGTGGTGCGCGAATTCTCGTTCGAATACATCATGGATGCCTACACCGTGCGCGAAACGCTGGAAGGGCTGGCGTGTCGGCTGGCGGCGGAAAAGCCGCTGCCACGCCAGTTGCGCCAGCGGATGCGTGATTGCCTCGCGCGCGGCGACGAGATCCTCTCGGCCGAGCGGTTGCGCGCGGACCTGCGCGATCCCTGGCGCGAGGTGAACGACGAATTGCATACGATCCTGGTTGCCGCGGCCGACAATCCGCCGCTTGCGCAGGCGCTCAATTCGGCCACCAACATCCCTTACTCGTCAAGCCGGGTGGTGCACTGGTTCGACGATGCGGACATCGAGGGGCTGTACCAGCTCCGAATGGTCCACCGGCATCACCACGAAATCTGCGAGGCGATCGAGGCGGGTGCGGGTTATCGCGCGGAAATGCTGATGCGCGGCCACATCGCCTACGCCGCCAACCACGTCCGCTCGCAGTTCCTCTCGGCGGGCCGCGACGCGGCAGACAGCCCGGCGGCCACGGCGAAACCAGCACAGGCCTAGCGACTCCTTCTTACAATCGATTGCTCGCCCTGCAATTGTATGCAATACCAATTGCACACAAGGAGGGCGGCGAGGGTATGCAGCGCAGTGGCGCCAGTTCAGCCAGTCTGGGCGTTCGCGGTTATCAGAGCGGCTTCGGCAACGAATTGCAGAGCGAGGCGATACCCGGCGCGCTACCGCAGGGACAGAACAGCCCCCGGCAGCCGCCGCTGGGATTGTATAGCGAGCTGATCTCGGGCACGACCTTCTCCGCCCCGCGCGCGCTCAATCGCCGTACCTACCTGTTCCGCGTCCGCCCCTCGGTGATCCACGGCCAGTTCGAACCATTCGACCACCCGACCTTCCTCACACCCCCACTGGAAGTGCCGCCCAGCCCCAACCAGATGCGCTGGGACCCTTGGCCGATGCCCTCCAGTGGGCAGGATTTCCTCGACGGGATCGCCACGATCTGCGGCAACGGATCGCCAGCCGAACAAGCCGGCATGACGATGCACGTCTATCGCGCCAACCGGCCGATGACCGACCGCTATTTCTACAATGCCGACGGCGAGATGCTGATCGTCGCGGATACCGGCTGCCTGGCGATCGCGACCGAGCTCGGGAGAATGATGATCGAGCCGGGCGAACTGGCGCTGATCCCGCGCGGGATCAAGTTCCGCGCCGACCCGTGCGCGGGCCAGGCGCGCGGGTTCGTGTGCGAGAACTTCGGGCTGCCGTTCCGCCTGCCGGAACTCGGCCTGATCGGCTCCAACGGCTTGGCCAACGCAGCCGATTTCCACATCCCCGAGGCCGATTTCGAGCTGCGCGAGGAACCGTGCACGCTGATCGGCAAGTTCGGCGGGCGCTTCTGGCAGGCCGAGCTACCGCACTCTCCGCTTGATGTCGTCGCCTGGCGCGGCAGCTATCTGCCGTGCAAGTACGACATGCGGCGGTTCGTGGCGCTGGGGACGGTCACGGTCGACCACCCCGATCCGTCGATCTTCTGCGCGCTGACCTCGCCGTCCGACGACGTGCTCGGCGCCAATGCCGACCTGCTGGTGCTGCCGCCGCGCTGGATGGTAGCGGAAAACAGCTTCCGCCCGCCCGGCTTCCACCGCAACTGCGTTGCCGAATTTCTCGCCATCGTGTCAGGGCGGCACGATTCGAAGGCGCACGGGTTCAAAGCCGGTGGGGCGAGCCTGCACAATCACTGGTCGCCGCATGGGCCGGACCTGGCGACGTGGGAGGCCGGGCGTACCGCCCCGGACGAACCCCGCAAGATTGCGGATTCGCTGGTTTTCATGATCGAAACCCGTCGCCCGCTACAGCTAACCACGCTGGCCGCCACAGCCGCCAATTTGCAGCGCGACTACGCCGCATCCTGGCAAGGCCTGCCGCGTGGCTACGGCATAACGGAGCAGCCATAATCAGCAGAAAATGATTGCATTCATAGAACGAGTGATTTAATAAGTTAGCGAATTATTCGTACATGCATTAAAGCGCTGTAACCCTCGGAAAACGGGGACTCGACGGGCAAGCGCGCGGTTTGACGCAATGTGACGAATCCAGTATTGCATACATAAAAATGCGAGTTGGGAAAACGAGGGAGGATGCGATGACGCGGATGCACAAGCGCGCTTTGGGCCTGGGGGCTTCCACCTTGATGATGGCCGCGGCGGGAATACATCCCGCGCAGGCGCAGGATGCGCCGCCGCCAGCGGCCGCGGCCACGCCGCAGAGCCAAGGCGGCCTCGAGGAAATCATCGTCACCGCCCAGCGGCGCGGGGAGAACCTGCAAGACACGCCGCTCGCGGTGACCGCGATCACCGGCGATACAGCGCTGTCCAAGGGCGTTACCAACACCTTCGATCTCCAGATCGTTACCCCCGGCCTGGTCATCGCCGATTCGGGCATCGGCCCGGCGGTGTACCTGCGCGGCGTCGGCACGCAGAACACCGCGGCGGGCGAGGAAGGCAGCGTTTCGACTTACGTCGATGGGGTTTACTACAGCAGCCTGCCCTCGGCGCTTGCGTCGCTCAGCAATGTCGAGCGGGTCGAGGTGCTCAAGGGGCCGCAAGGGACGCTGTTCGGCCGCAACGCTACCGGCGGCCTGATGCACATCATCACCAAGACGCCGTCGTACACCGCGGCGCTCGACGCCAGCCTCACTTACGCCACCTACGACACGATCGGCGCCGACCTTTATGCCACCGGCGCGCTCGGCGAGAACGTGTCGGGCAATTTCTCCGCCTATTACAACGATCAACGCGACGGATGGGGGATCAACCGCACCAACGGGCGCGATGTGTACAAAGGGCGCCAGTACGCGTTCCGCGGCAAGCTGCTCTGGGAACCGGGCGACGCGACCGAGGTGACGCTCAGCCTCGACTATGCCAACCGCCGCGACTCCAACACCTCGGGCGCGGTGGACGAAGGTGCGCGAGGTATCGGCGGCAACTTCGGTTTGGACGATTTCTATGATCTCGAGGCGAGCCTCCAGCCACTTGAAAAAAGCCGCGACTGGGGTGGTTCGCTCACCATCAGGCACGACTTCAGCTTCGCGCGCCTGACCAGCATCAGCGCCTACCGCGCCAACAAGCTGGCGACCGATTTCGACAACGACCGCTCGGGCGCGGCTCTGGCCGACGTGACGATACGTTCGCGCGACCGGCAACCGACGCAGGAGCTGCAAATCCAGTCGTTGCCCGAATCCGCGGTGCAGTGGATCGGCGGTCTCTATTACCTGCGCAACAAGACCCACCTCGACACCTTCCGCGCGGCGGGCGCGTTTCTGGCGGGGTTTGGCGGGTCGACCAACACCCCCGCCGAACAGCTCACCAAATCCTACGCCGCCTATGCCCAGGCGACGGTGCCGCTGGGCGAGCGGACCAACCTGACCGGCGGCGCACGCTACACCAAGGACGAGCGCGATCTGACCAACGCGCAACTGATCCTGGGCAACGGCACGGTCATCAACCGGCCCGACCAGTCGCTCAGCTTCAACAAGGTCACCTTCCGCGTGGCGCTCGACCACAAGCTGTCCGATGACGCGATGGTCTATGCGAGCTTCAACCGCGGCTTCAAGAGCGGCGTGTTCAACCTGTTCGCCACCGCCGATCCGCCCGCGCGACCGGAGGAAATCGACGCCTACGAGGTGGGCTTCAAGAGCGAACTGCTCGACCGACGGCTGCGGCTGAACGGCGCGGCCTTCCTTTACAAGTACCGCGACATCCAGCTCTCGCAGGCGTTCGTGAACACCACCCGCATCTTCAACGCGGCGCGCGCTACGGTGAAGGGCATCGACCTCGAAGCGGTCGCGCTGGTGGCGGACGGTTTCACCATCGACGCCAACGTCGCGCTGCTCGATGCCGAATACGACGACTTCCCCGGCGCACCCGCCCCCACGCCGCGCCCGGCGACCTGTACCCCGGTGCCGACCACGCTGCCGGGCACGCCGACCGGCGGCAACCTCAACTGCAACATCAATGCCGCCGGGCTGCCGATGATCCGCTCGCCCAAGTTCACCGGCTCGCTCGGCGCGCGCTATGAATGGTCAACTTCGGCCGGCACCTTCACCATCGGCGCGAACTACTTCCACAGCGCCGGGTTCGCCTTCGTGCCCGACAACCGGCTGCGGCAGGTGCCCTACGACCTCATCAATGCCCAGGTGAGCTGGCGCTCACCATCGGACCGGTTCGGCGTGGCGATCTTCGGGCGCAACCTGCTCGACGAGGAATACTACGCCAACCGCATCAGCGGCGGTGGCGGGGATACATACTCCGCCGCGGCGCCGCTCACGGCCGGGATCACGCTTAGCGTCAAGCTCTAGGTGCGGGAGGAAGGCGGCCGGTTATCATATCGGCCGCCTTTTCCGCGATCATCATGACCGGCGCGTTGGTATTGCCGCCGACGATCCTGGGCATGATCGAGGCGTCCGCGACACGCAGGCCCCGCAATCCGTGCACCGCGAGCGTTTCATCGACAACCGCTTCGGCGCCGCTGCCCATTGCGCAGGTGCCGACCGGGTGGAAAGCGGTGGCGCTGGTCTGGCGCACGTAGACGCGCAGGTCGGCGCACGCAGCACCGGGCGCTAGCTCGGTTCCGCCATATTGCGCCAACGGCGTCGCGGCGAGAATTTCGCGAGCGAGACCCAGCCCGTGGACCAATCGTTCGACATCCTCCTCCGCCTCCATCGCGGCGAGGTCGATCAGCGCCGACACATCGGGATCGGGAGAGACGACCCGCACCGAGCCACGGCTGCGCGGATGGAGCAGGATCACGGTAATGCCGTAACCGTGGCCCCATTGATCGAGCTTGAGGCCACTGCCGCGTCGCCCGGAAACGAAGCTCAGTTGCAGGTCGGCGCTCGCCAGGGCGGGATCGCTCTTGACGAAGGCGGCCGCCTCGCCCGCATTGCTCGACAGGATGCCGCGACCGGTGAAGGGATAGCGCAGCGCCTGCCAAGCCAGCCCGGGCAGCGCGCGCAGCGAAAGGCCGTAGGGAACGCGGCTCGCAGTCTTGTGCGTGACCATCGTGGTGTGGTGGTCGTGCAGGTTTCGGCCCACGCCCGGCAAGCGGTGAAACGGTGCTATTCCGACCGCCGAGAGCCCCTCCGGATCGCCCACGCCCGATCGCTGGAGCAGCGCCGGGCTGCCCAACGCGCCCGCGCACAGCACCACCTCGCGCCGGGCCGCCAGCGTGCGCCAGGCCCCGCCGATCCGCGCGCGCACCGCTACCGCGCGCCTGCCCTCGAGCAGCACCCGGCCGGCACGGGCGTGGGTCATCACGGTCAGGTTGGCGCGATGGCGGACGGGATCGAGGAACGCGTTCGCCGCCGAGACCCGCCGTCCGTTCCGCTGGGTGACCTGACGCAGCCCCGCGCCGACCGGATGCGGCACATTGAAATCCTCGCTAAGCGGGATCTGGAGCGCGGCCGCCGCCTCGACGAAGGCGTGCGCCGTGGGGTTCACCGTGCGCATGTCGGCCACGTCGAGCGGGCCGCCGACACCGTGCCAGGGCGAGCCGTGCCAGCGCGGGTTGTTCTCCGAGCGGAGGAAGTAGGGCAGCACCTCGGCATAGGACCAGCCCGTATTGCCCGCCTCGGCCCAACCGTCGTAATCGCGCGCGTCGCCGCGCATATAGACCATGCCGTTGATCGCGCTGCTCCCGCCAAGCACGCGGCCGTGGGGGACGTAGATCTGGCGGTTACCGGCGCTTTTCTGCGGCACCGTGTGCGAGCGCCAGTTGAAGCGGGCATCGCCGATCAGCGCCATGATGCCGATCGGAATGTCGATCAGCACGCTGCTCGGTTCCGGTCCCGCTTCGAGCAGGCACACCCGCGCATCCGGGTCGGCCGAGAGGCGGTTGGCGAGGACGCAGCCCGCCGACCCGCCGCCCACGATCACGTAGTCGTAGGCGTCCTCGGGCGCGGTCATCGCGCCGCCGTCTGGCGTGGCGCCTCCTCGGCTGCTGCGGGCGTGAAGCGGAAGCCGGTCCAGCCTGCCGCCACCACTTCCTCGCACTTGGCGCGGTAGCGTGCCGGGCCGCCGACATAGACCATGAAGACCTGCGGCTTGCCGGGAATGTTGCAGCCGCGATACCAGCTCTGGGCCAGCGGCCAGAGGGTGGAGTTGGCGACTTCGTCGACATGCTCAACCCAGGCGTCCTCGGCCGCGCGCTCGGCCTCGATCGTTGCGAGCCCCCGGTCGCGCATCGTTTCCAGGACATCGGCGATCAACTCGCCGTGCTGCTCCAGGCTGTCGACCACGTTGCTGATGACCGAGGGGCTGCCCGGCCCCGTCATGATGAAGAAATTGGGAAAGCCTTCCGGCACCAAGCCCAGATAGGCGCGCGGCCCCTCGCCCCATTTGCCTGCCAGCGTCCGACCATCGCGGCCGCGAATGTCGATTCGTGCGAGCGCGCCGGTCATCGCGTCGTAGCCGGTGGCGAACACGATCGTGTCGACCGCTATCTCGCGCCCGCTTTCCAGGACCACGGCGGTTGGCGCGATCCGTGCGATCGGGTCCGTCTTGACGTCGATCAGCGCCACGCTGGCGCGGTTGAAGGTCTCGTAATACCCGGTATCGACGCACAGCCTCTTGGCGCCGAGCGGATAGCCGCGCGGCGAGAGCAGTTCGGCAGTGGCGGGATCGCGGACCGTCTCGGCGATCTTGCGGTGGACGAAGTCGGCGGCGTAGCCATTGACCACGGGGTCGGTCATCATGTCGCTGAACGCGAACAGCAGCGGCGCGCCGCCGTAGCCGTGATCCCAGCGGCGCTGCATCTCCGCCTCCCGCTCCTCGGGCGTCAGGTCGTGCCCGCTGCCGCGCGGAGGCATATTGAATTTGGGCACGAACGGGCGGCCATCGGCGGTCGGCCGCACGAGCCCGCGCGACTCCGCCCGGTAACCGGCATAGTCCGCCTTCACGCGCGCTTCGTGCGCCCGGTCCATCGGCCGGTTGCGCGCGGGCAGGCTGAAGTTGGGCGTGCGCTGGAGGACGAACAATTGCTCGACCTCGGGCGCGATCGCGGTGACGATCTGGATGCCGGAGGAGCCGGTGCCGATCACCGCCACGCGCTTGCCCGCGAAAGTCGGCGGATCCTTGGGCCACTGCCCGGTGTGGAACCACTCGCCCGCGAAGCTGTCGAGGCCGGGAAAATCGGGCACCCGCGCCGCCGACAGGCATCCGACGGCGGAGATGAAATGGCGCGCGGCCACCTGCTCGCCGCGATCGGTTTCCAGCGTCCAAAACTGGCCCACCTCGTCCCATTCCGCGCTCGTCACGCGGGTCGAGAAACGGATGTGATCGCGCAGGGCGAAGCGGTCGGCCACATGTTCCAGGTACGCGAGGATTTCGCGCTGTGAGCCATACCGTTCGGACCACGACCATTCCTGCTGCACCGCGTCGGAGAAGGAATAGGAATACGACAGGCTCTCCCCATCGCAGCGCGCGCCGGGATAGGTGTTCCAGTGCCACACCCCGCCGAGGTCCTCGGCCGCCTCGAAGCCCTGCACGGTGAAGCCGCTCGCGAGCAGCCGCTGGATCATGAACAGCCCGCCGAAGCCCGCGCCCACGACAACGGCATCGAACTGCGGCGCGGGTTCAGTCATCCCAGCGATCCATCTGGCTGATGACCCACTTGGTCTCCTGGAACGGCACCAGCGCATCGGGCCCGTTCTCCCGCCCCAGCCCGGATTCCTTCATCCCGCCCGAGGCAAATTCGTAGGAGCGGAACATGCTCGAATTGACGTGCACGGTGCCCGCGCGGATCGCTTCGCTGACGCGCAGCACGCGCGGGTGGTCGCGGGTCCACAGGTAGGACGACAGGCCGAAGCGGGTCTGATTGGCGAGCGCGATCGCCTCGTCCTCGTCGTCGAACGGCATCACGCCGAGCACCGGGCCGAAGATTTCCTCGCGCATCATGGTCATGCCCGAATGGACCCCGGCAACCACGGTGGGCTGGATGAAATGGCCACGCTCCCCGATCCGGGCGCCGCCTGTGACCAGCGTGCCGCCCTCGTCGCGCCCGCTGGCGATATAGCGCTCGACCCGCTCGAGCTGGCGCTCGGAGATCAGCGGCCCCATCTGTGTGGCGGGATCGAGCCCCGCCCCGACGCGCAGTTGCGAAGCCATTTTCGCAACGCCATCGACCACTTCGTCATAGACCCGCCGCTGCACCAGCAGGCGCGATCCGGCCACACATATCTGCCCGGCATTGGCGCAGATCGACATCGTCGCGGCGGGAATCGCGCGGGCGAGCGGCGCATCATCAAATATGATGAAGGGAGATTTGCCGCCCAGTTCCAGCGTAACCCGCTTCATGCTGCCGGCCGCGGTGGCGGCGATCCGCTTGCCGGTCTCGGTCGAGCCGGTGAAGCTGATCTTGTCGACGCCGGGATGCTCCACCAGTGCCTGGCCCGCGACGCGCCCCAGCCCCGGCACCACGTTGACCACGCCCGCCGGGATGCCCGCCTCGACCATCAGTTCGGCCAGCATCATTGCCGAAAGCGGCGCGTCCTCGGCGGGCTTGAGCACGCAGGTGCAACCGGCCGCCAGCGCGGGCGCGCTCTTCCACGTCGCCATCGTGATTGGGCCGTTCCAGGCGGAAATGCCCGCGACCACGCCGACCGGTTCCTTGACCGACCAGGCGATTCCGCTCGCCTCGCCTCGCCGCATCGGCGCGGTCTGGCCGTTCGCCTTGGAACAGAACGTCGCAGCGTTGCGCCATCCCTCGGCGGAGAAGCCGACCAGCGCGCGTGACACCGCCAGCGTCATGCCCACTTCGCGGGTCTGCAATTCGGCGAGCGTTTCCAGATCGCGTTCGATCAGCTCACCCACGCGCCACAGCACCCGCGCACGTTCGTCGCCGCTGAGGTTACGCCACACGCGGCTGTCGAAGCTGAGGCGCGCGGCCTGCACCGCATCGTCGATATCGGTCACGCTGGCGCAGGCGACCCGCCCGAGCGGTTCGCCGGTCGCCGGATCGAACACCGCGATCGTCGCGCCGTCGCTCGCCTGTCGCCACGCGCCGTCGATGAGCAGCGGGCGCGGCTCGGCGAGCCAGGTTTCCAGCGCTGTCATTCCCCCCGCCCCGCGTCAGGCCGCGAGACGCGACGCACTCGGCCCGGCGAGGTCCAGATCGTAGAGTTCCACCACATTGTTGTGCACGATGTCCTCGACCACGCCGCGGTCAAGCCCCCTGGTGTATTGCTCCAGCAGGCTCATGCTGTGCGGCCAGGTGGAATCGGTGTGCGGGAAATCGGTCGCCCACAGCAATTGCTTGTGGTTGAGCAGGTGCGCCACATCGAACGCGCTCTTGTCGTCCTGGAAGGTGAACCACAAGTTCTGCTTGATGTAATCGCTCGGCGCGCGGCTGAGCGGCGTCGATTTCAGCATCTTGGCGTAGCGGTCATAGCTGTGGTCGGCACGGTGCATGAAGTGCGGCAGCCAGCCCGCGTCGCCCTCGACGCACACCACCTTCAGGTCCGGGTGCCGTTCGAACACGCCGCCGAACACCATCACGCCCAGAATGTCCTGATTGGCGCGGATTACGTTCATGATGTTGTTAAGCTTGCTGCCGCGCACCCCGGCAGTGAACACCTGCCCCTTCTTGGTGTGCGTCATCACATGGAACGAGATCGGCAGGCCTAGTTCGACCGAGGCAGCCCAGACCTCGTCGTACATCGGATCGTCGTAGTCGGCGATTTCGGGCTCGGTAGGCATCATGATCGTCTTGAAGCCGCGCCGCTTTGCGTCCTCGAAATCCTTGATCAGCGCCTGCGGGGAACGCCCCGCGGTCTGGCCGACGCCGAACACGCGGTCGGGTGCCTCGGCGCAGTATTCCTCCATCCATTCGTTGTAGGCGTCGAAGCAGGCCGACATGAATTCGCGGTCGTCGAGTAGGTAGAGCACCATGCCGACGGTCGGATAGACCACCTCGGCATAAACCCCGTCGCGGTCCATGTCGGCGAGGCGCGCCTTGGCGTCCCACCCGCCCTTGTGCATCTTGTCCCAGGTGCGGATCATCGGCTTGGCGAGATCGTCGGCCGAAATGCCCGCGGCCGAACCGACCCGGATCGGTTCCAGCCCGTCGACGATCACCGTGGCGCCCTTGACCGGATCGTCGATCGCACGCGGGGCGCGGTCGAGGAAACGCTTGTCGATCCGCGCGGTGTAGCAATCCTGCGGCTCGGTCACATGGCTGTCGGCGGAAATGGGCCGCATCTTCGCAAACTCGGTGGCGGGCATGGCGTCTCTCCATTCTCGTGCGTTCGGGGCGAGGTTAGGCCCCGGTCAGCCATGCGTCCAAGACAATATCAGTGACACTGTTATGCCGTTGAGGTATGGGAAGGCATGACCCTGATCCAGCTCGCCAACTTCATTCGCGTGGTCGAACTGCAAAGCATGTCGAAAGCCGCGGCGATGATCCGGCTGGCGCAGCCCGCGCTCTCGCGCCAGATTCGCGCACTGGAGGAGGAACTGGGCCTGCCGCTGCTGGTCCGCCACGGCTGGGGCGTGACCCCGACGCCCGCTGGCGAGGCGTTCGCGGGCGAGGCGCGCAAGGTGCTGAAGGCGGTCGAGGCGGCGCGCGACACCGTCCATGCCCATACCGCCGAGCCAGTGGGCCGGGTGATGATGGGGATGCCGATGTCGCTCGCCCCCGCGCTGCTGCCGCCGCTGACCCGGGCGCTGCGCGATCGCTATCCCGCGCTGCGCGGCCATTTCATCGACGGAGCAGGGCTGGAACTGCACAAACGCCTGCTCGACGGTGAGCTGGACCTGGCGATCCTCTACGACGATCGCGGGCTCGGCCCGGTGATCGCCACCCCGCTGCTGACCGAACGGCTGGTGCTGGTCGGCCCGCCCGACGCGGCGATCGACCCGGCGCTCAGTTCGGGCGAACTGGTCCGCTCGCTGCCGCTGATCCTGCCCAGCCGCCCCAACCGCCACCGCCTGCTGGTCGATCAGCTCGCGGGCGAGGGCGAGGCGAACGTGGTGCTGGAGGTGGAGGCCAATTCGGCGATCCTGGCGATGGTCGAGGCGGGCCAGGGCTATACCGTGACGACATACTCCGGCGTCGCCTCGCAGATCGCCAAGGGCGACGCGCGCGCCTTCGCGTTGAAGGACCCCGACGCCTGGCGCACGCTGGTGGTGGCGCGGCTGGTCGGTAGGCAGCAGACGGCCGCCTCGGCCGCAGTCGAACAAGAACTGCACCGCATGGTCGCTAAGCTCGGCCAGGAGATGCGCTGGCACGAGCCCGCCACCCCGCTAGCCGCTTATACCGAAACAGCATAACTCGCTTTCCGAGATAATCTTGGACGATGGGAGATCGTTCGCCGAAACTGCCCGCGAACTCGGCACGGAGAGCGCGCATGTACGACCTGGTCATCCGCAACGGCAGGATCGTCGACGGCACCGGGCTGCCCGCCTACAACGCCGACCTAGCGATCCAGGACGGCAGGGTCGCGCGGATCGGCCGGGTGAGGGAGGCCGCGCGCGAGATCGACGCAACCGGTTGCATCGTCACCCCCGGCTTCGTCGATGGGCACACGCATTACGACGCACAGCTCAACTGGGATCCGTGGCTGTCCAACTCCTCGCTCCACGGCGTGACCAGCGTGGTGATGGGCAACTGCGGCTTCTCGATCGCCCCGGTCCGCCCCGGCGAGCAGGGCATGGTCGCGCGCAATCTGGAGCGCGCCGAGGACATCTCCGCCGCAGCAATGGAGCAGGGGATCGTGTGGAACTGGGAGGGCTTCCCCGAATACATGGACCGCGTCGACGCGCTGCCCAAGGCGATCAACTGCGCCGTCAACATCGGGCACTCGGCACTCAGGACCTGGGCGATGGGCCAACGCGCCTTCGAGGAACCGGCCAATGAGTGGGACGTCGCCTCGATGCGCGAACAGCTTCGCGCGGCGCTGAAAGCCGGCGCGATCGGCTTCACCACCTCGCGCACAGAGAACCACCAGACCGCCGACGACCAGCCAGTCGCCTCGCGCCTGGCCGAATGGAGCGAGGTCGAGGCGCTGGTCGAGGTAATGGGCGAGGAAGACAGCGGCATCTTCGAACTGGCGGTCGAGGACGCGATGCGCAGCACCGATCCCGCGCTCCGCAACGAATCGATCGACCGGCTGGCGGACCTCACCATCCGCACCGGGGTGCCGCTGACCTTCGGGATGCATTCCGGGTCGATGCACCGGATCGAGGATATTCCCGACGTGCTCGATCGCGTGGCTGGGATCAATCAGCGCGGTGGGCGTACGTTCGTCCAGAGTCACAGCAAGGGGATTTCGGTCCTGCTCTCGTTCGAAACCTCGTTGCCGTTCGACCACCTTCCGGTGTGGCGCGACCTGCGCGCCCTGCCGCTCACGGAGCAGGCCGAACGGTTGCGCGATCCGGACATGCGGCGACGGTTGATCGAGGAGGCAGATGGTGCCGTCTATGGCCGCACTGTGGGCGCCGCCGCCCGCCCGCCCGACTGGGATCTGATCTTCGCCTACGACCGTGAATTGCCGCCCTACCGATCGCTGGCCGGTCTCGCGCGCGAATGGGGGCAGCATCCGATCGAGGTCATGATCGAGCTGGCGCTGGCTGAGGGCATGAAGCAGTTCTTCATGCAGTTCTTCCAGCCCCCTTCGCCCGAAATGGCGCTCCACATAATGCGCCACCCGCACGCGATCATGACCTTTTCCGACAGCGGCGCGCATGTGAGCCAGATCAGCGACAGCTCGATCCAGACCCATCTGCTCGCCTATTGGGTGCAGCGCCAACAGGCGTTCGCGCTGGAGCAGGCGGTGCAGATGATCACCCTCGCCCCGGCGCGCGCCTGGGGTCTGGCCGACCGAGGCGAGTTGCGCGAGGGGCTGGCGGCAGACGTCAACGTGATCGACTTGGGCGCGCTGCTGCCGCAGATGCCCCGCCTCGCGCACGACCTACCCGGCGGCGGCCCGCGATTGGTTCAGGGTTGTTCGGGTATTCGCGCCACACTGGTCAATGGCGAGATCGTCTATCGGGATGGCGAGCCAACCGGCGCGCTGCCGGGCAAACTGATCCGCTTCGGCCGCCGCTGAAATGGGCGCGCTACGCTTTCCCATCGCGCCCGAGCGGCAACACTTCCTCGAACGAATGCGACGGGTGCCCGGCGCGGTGGCGATCGTCGCGGCGGCGCACGAGGGACAACGCGCAGGGCTGACCGCGACTGCTTGGAATTCGCTCTGCGCCGATCCGCCGATGCTGCTCGCGTGTGTGAACCGCGCGACCGGCGCGCATCCGCTGGTGCTTGGCGCGGGCGCGTTCTCGGTCAACCTCGTGCCCGCGAGCGCATCGGAAACCGTCTCGATTTTCGCCGCCAAGTGCGGCCTCAGCGGGAACGACCGATTTCGGGGTGGCGACTGGATAAAAGGGCCAGCAGGCCAACCGCTATTCGTCCATACAATCGCCGCGTTCGAATGCACGCTCGAGGCGATCCACGACCACGGCACCCATAGCGTCCTGATTGGCCGCATCGGGCATATCGCGGGGAGCAGTACGGAAGACCCGCTGATCTACCTCGACGGCGGCTATGCCGCGGCCGTCCGTCAGTCGGCCTGATAGTAATCCCCCCGTAACAAGGCGGCTGCGCCGCGACGCCGACCTCACGTCGCAGGATATGAGCCGAGAGGCAGCAGCGACGGCGGTTGGCATTTTCGGCGCCGCGACAGTGGTCGGACGCCTGTTGACCGGCCTGATCATCGACAAGGGACCGCCCCATACCAGTGTTTTGATTGCGTTGATACTTGTCATGGAAGCTTTGGCGTTCGTCGGATTAGGTAGGTCGCACGGTGTTAACCCTTCCACTAAGTGTTAGTTCCCCGCCGTCGAACCAATTTTTTATTAACTTACATTACCTTGTGCGGCCGACGGGATTAAATGGAGAGGCGGACTGAGGAACCTTTTCGACTTACACCTCATTAGAAGGAAGGCGGACCGTAAGGCCGATCCCTGGTTCAACCACCGCCTGGTCGAGTAGCTGCGAGCCGCGCCGAGGGTCACCGCCACGATGAGCAAGGCCAAGCGCAAGGGGAAGATCTTCATCGACTGGCTGCGCAATCAGCGCGGCAGCACGGCAGTTGCTCCCTATTCCGCCCGCGCGCGAGAGCGTGCTCCGGTAGCGGTGCCGATCGCGTGGGATGAACTGGCCGCCATGAACAACGCGCATCCATTCACGATCAGTGACGCCGAAGCATTGCAGGATCGCGCTGCTATGAGATCGCTCAAAGGATGGGGCCTTGCCGATCAGGAATTGCCTGATGCTTGATCCTGAATTAGCCCCCCAACCAGGCTGCGGCTCGGCCACGAACGCCGACCTCTGTTGTCCCTCCCAGAAGGATCGTCCGGGCGTTTGGTAGAATTCCCAGTGCGGTGCAATTGAAGTGCACGTGCACGTTATTCTTCGCTGTCAGAACCTTCCGGCGGATAGATCATTGAGGATATTTTGCGTCCATCTCTGGACGTTCTCCTCTCGCACGCATTCAAACATTGGTTGCCAGCGTGCCTTGCGCTCCTCCAGCGACATCTCCAGGGCCACCCGAATGTTGTGCGCGATGTCATCCGGACTATGCGGATTGACTTGTAATGCCTGGGGAAGCTGCTGCGCCGCGCCTGCAAAACGGCTCAAGATAAGGACACCGGGATCTTCTCGATCCTGCGCTGCGATATACTCCTTCGCAACGAGATTCATGCCATCCCTGAGCGGAGTGACAAGGCCGATCTTGCAGGCCCTGAAGGCGCCGTAAAGCTCTGCTGCAGAATGTCCCTCATTGACGTAGCGTACCGGCACCAGGTCGATGCGGCTGTAGGCCCCGTTGATCTGTCCGGTCTTTTGCTCAAGGAGGGCGCGGATTTGTTGGTAACTGTCGATATCTTCCCGGCTCGGCGGCGCTATCTGGATAAAGACCAGATCGTTCACGTGTTCTGGATGTCTCTCGAAGAAGCGACTTATGCCGTCCAGCCGTTCCGGCAGGCCCTTTGAATAGTCCAGCCGATCAACTCCAATCATGGCCGTGCGATGCCTTGTGCTCGACAAGACGCGTTGCGCGGTCTGTCGGGCCTCGCCTGACTGTCCTTGGAGGGTGAAATGGTCGAAATCGATCCCGATGGGATATGATTTTGCAATGGTCGTGCGTCCATCCAGCGTAATCTCGCCACTTTGCTCGTCGACAGATGCGCCCAGTTCCTTGGTGCAATAGTGCAGGAAACTTTCCAGCCACTCGTCGCACTGGAAGCCGACGACATCATAGGCCAGCAACGCCCGGACCAAACGCTCATGGTAGGGAAGAGACACGAACAATCGGGTCGGCGGCCAGGGTATGTGCAGGAAGAACCCGATACTGTTGCGGTAGCCGCGTCGGCGTAAGGCATCCGCCAGCGGTATGAGATGGTAATCGTGAACCCAGATCAGGTCGTCGCTCGCCAGCAGTGGCACGATGCAGTCCGCAAAGCGTTCATTGACTCTTTCGTACCCTATCGCGGTCTGTCGATCATATTCCGTCAGATCGAGCCGGTAATGAAATAATGGCCAGAGCGTGGAATTGGCATAACCGTAGTAATACTCGTCAACATCCTCTTCGCTGAGATCGATCGTGGCGATGTCAACACCGTCATGGCTACCCACTTTGGGGTACGGCGATGGTGTCTCTACGCCTTTGCCCGACCAGCCGAACCAAAGTCCGCCCTTTTGCTTGAGTGCTGAATTGAGAGCGCCTGCCAACCCGCCCTGGGCGCCCGCAGCACCGCGCGCAGACGGATTGCTGACCCGGTTTGATATGACGACAAGGCGGCTCACAGATAGGTCAGCGTATGGCGTTCCAGCTTTTCGACAACAGCACGGCGCAGTTGATCACTCCAACCAGCGAATAGGTCTGGGGAAAGTTCCCCCACAACTCCCCCGTTTCGAAATCCATGTCTTCTGACAGCAGCCCTGAGGAGGTGGAATGGTCCAGCATGCGGCCGAACAGGATCCGCGCCTCGTCGTCGCGCTGGGCCAGATGCAATGCTTCAATCAGCCAGAACGTGCAGACATTGAAGGCAGTCTCCGGCGTTCCGAAATCATCTTCTGCCGCATATCGCAGCATATGTTCCCCGCGCCGCAACTCGGCTTCCACGACCCGCAAGGTGGACTGGTATCGGGGATCGGCTGCATCGATATAGCGAACCTCCGCAAGCTGGAGCAGGCTAGCGTCGAGGTAGTCGCTCTCATAGCTAGCCTTGTAGTGCCCGCCCAGACCATCATCGATCCAGGCGCGAGCCTCGATGGTATCGCGGATAACCTCAGCCCTTTCTGACCAGACCCGCTGACGATCGGCTTTGCCCAGAACTTGCGCGATGTTGGCCAGGCGGTCGCAGGCAGCCCAGCACATGACCGCGGAATAAGTGTGAACTTCGGTTCGGGTGCGAAATTCCCACAATCCGGCGTCTGGCCGGTCGTGCATCCGCCACGCGACTTCTCCAACCTGCTCGAGGCTGGCGAAGTCGCCTGCATCGGACATCCGGAGCAGCCTTCTGTCAAAAAACGCGTGCGCGCTCGGCAATACGATCTGGCCATAGCAATCGTATTGCCGCTGGAGATACGCAGCGTTCCCGTTTCGTACCGGCCCCATGCCGCGATACCCCGGCAAATGCTCCGCAATGGTCTCGTCCAGTCGGCACTCGCCCATGACCGAGTATAATGGTTGGATATCACCGTCGCTTGCATTATCGACTACGTTTCGCAGAAACCCGAGGTATTTCTCCAGTACGTCGAGTGCACCGAGCCGGTTCAGCGCCTGGACGGTGTAATAACTGTCGCGAAGCCAGCAATACCGGTAATCCCAGTTCCGTTGGCTGTCCGCCGCTTCGGGTATAGAGGTCGTCAGGGCCGCAACGATCGCTCCGGTTTCCTCATGCTGGCACAGCTTGAGGGTGATCGCACATCGAATTACCTCGTCCTGCCATTCAAGCGGAATGGCGAGCCCGCGCACCCACAGTTGCCAGTACTTGCGGGTCTGCTCTTCCATCCGGCGAGTTTCCGCGCGCAGGTTGCCGCTGAACGGCTCGTCAGGCCCAAGGAAGAAGTGCTGGTCGCTTTCAACCCGATAAGGGCGACCTTCCAGGACGTACCCGACAGGGGCATCGGTCGAAAGGCGCAAGCCATCCTCGCCGCCAAGGAAACGCACATGGTTCGTTCCGCGCACCGTCTCCGCCTCGACCGCACCATAATCGCGGGCGACACGCAAGGTGACTTTGAGCCGCGGCGCGCCAGATACAGGCCTGACCGTACGCACGAAGGCCACCGGCCGGAACATTCGTCCGGATCGTTCAAACCGCGGGCAGAAGTCGGTGATCTCCACCGCGCTGCCGTCGGCAGACTCGAGGCGCGTCACCAGGATGGGAGTATTTCGGATATAGACCTGGCTTGCGGATACTTGATCCTCGAGTTCAAACCGCCAGACGCCTCGGTCCTGTTCGCTACCCCCAAGCAGGCTGCAGAAAACCGGGTCGCCATCGACTTTGGGCACGCATCCCCAGACAAGACCTGCGGCATGGTCGATGAGTCCCGACACCTGGCAGTTTCCGATCGGCCACAGGTCGAGCGTGGGTTGATTGATCCTCATAATTCGAGCCAATCGCGCACCGCACCTGGATCGGCAAGGCCGAACCTGGCCCTGCAGCTATCACGCTCGCCGACGGTGATCGCGAGGCCGTCGTATTCGAGCGCTGCCAGAAAACCGTCCTCGTCGGTCACGTCGTCCCCGATGAAGACCGGGCGCGCGCCCGCAAAGGGCTCGTCAGCCATAAAGGCGCGTACGGCAGCGCCCTTGTCGATGCCAGGGTGGACCAATTCCGCGACGAATTTGCCACGTTTGACCTTCAGCCCGTGTCGGGCCGCAAGCTCTTCCATGAACACCCCGCATCGTTCCTCGAGATGTGGCGCGGCGCGAGAATGTAGGGCCGCCCCGTGCTCCTTCGGCTCGTATGTGGCTCCTGAATTGGTCGCGAAGGTCGAGACTTCCCCAATAACCGCTGGGTCCAGTGCGTTGGGCTGATCAGCTAGCCAGGAACCGTCCACCGCGCGCACTGCAGCTCCGTGGGAACCTGCGCAAGCAAGTGCCAGCGGGCCTAAATGGCGCTCCAGATCGCTGATTGCTCGACCGCTAACCAGCGCCAACCTCCCGCCAAGCCGCTCTGCCACGCCGACCAGGCTTGCGCCCAAGCCTCTGGGTATGTCGACAGTATCGGGTGTCGACGCGATATTTATCAAGGTCCCGTCGAAATCGAGAAACACCGCGACGGGTCCAGAGACAATCAGCTCGCACAGTGGGAGAGGACTTGGAAGTTCAGCAGCGGATGCCATAAGCACCCCTGATGTAGGATCGTGTCGATATCGGTCAACCGAATGGCGGCTGAGGGCCCATGCAGCAGGCTTGTCGACGTGATCGTCGATGGGGTAATGGCCGGACGTTATGCGCCTGGTCAGCGACTGATCGCGGCCGATCTGGCAGAAGAATATGGCGTCAGCCGCGCTCCGGTACGCGAGGCGTTGCACATGCTGGCCGGCGAAGGCGTTGTCGAACTGATCGCCAATCGCGGCGCGCGCATCCGCACCCTAAGCGTCAAAGAGCGGATCGACTTCCTTGAATTCACCGAGGCGATCTGCGCGCTCGGGGTACGTCTGGCCACCGGCCGCAGCAGCGATCCGGAAGTCCACGCGGCGATAGAAGCAGTGTTTCGCCCGATCGAGGACGGTTGGAACCGCCGCCACGCGCGCGATTTCGTAAATGCGCTCTATCGCTACCACATCGAGCTCAACCGGATTTCCGGCAACGGATTCGTCGACTTCTTCTACCGCCGCCCGTACATCCGGTTCTACACCACGATGCTCGCCGATCTCGCGCCAGCCGCGCACTGGGATCTGTATATCAGCAACTATCGCCTGATCCACGAGACGATTTTGGCCGGCGACGGCCATTCGGCGGTAGTGATCTTCACCAGCCATATCCGCTGGGTGGTCCGCAACATGCGGCTGGATTTCCTCCAGACCTGAAAAGCGGTCGCACAGCAGCGCCTCAGTCCTCGGCGGCCTCGACCGCACGGATTATCCCGAGCGCGCGCTCACTGTCGACGACCTCGGCGTATTTGGCCTGGAGGTCGAAGAGGTTCGCCTCATGCGGGCCGGGGTGCCGATCGGCACAGGCGTCGCGGACCACGAACGGCGCGAAACCATATTGCAGGGCATCAAGCGCCGATGCCCTGACACAACCGGAAGTCGAGTAACCGCCCATGACTAGGGTATCGACCTCCCGTTCATGCAACCAGTCGGCGAGTACGGTGCCGAAGAACGCCGAAGGAAACTGCTTGGTGATGACATGGTCCCCCGCCCTTGGCTCCAGTTCAGGGCGAAAGGCACCAAGTGCCGAACCGCGATCGAACGCCGCCAGGGACGGCACCTTGCGGTAGAACAGTCCGCCATCGGCACCGCCGGGTTCGTAGACGACATTGGTCAGCACGATCGGGATGCGCGCGCCGCGGGCGGCATCGAGCATTTGTGCCGCCACCTCAAGCGCCCCGGCAGCAGTGTTGCAGTAGAGCGGCGAAGCCGGGTCGAGATAGGCGGCGACCATGTCGATCAGGAGCAATGCCGGTCGCTTCCCGGGCAAGAGTTTGCCGTTGTAGGCAGCGGCATAGCTGTCGGCCAGTTCACCGCCAGACATCAAATCACACCCTGCGCGGCCATTTCCTCGAGCCGCCGGTTATCCAGGCCAAGCAGCTCGCCATAGACCTCACTGTTGTGCTGCCCCGGGGTAGATGGTGCCGGTCGGCGGATTGCCGATGGCGTGCGCGAGAGCTTGGGAAAAGCGCCCTGCATACGGATCACGCCGCGAGTCTCTGTCTCGACCGCAACTATCGCCTCACGTGCCCGAAAATGTGGATCGTCGAGCATATCGGCGGCGGTATATACGCGGCCGGCGGGGATCGAGTGCGCAATCATCAGCGCATCGACCTCGTCCACCGTCAACGTCGCGGCCCAGGCGTTGATCCGCTCGTCGAGTTGCTGCTGGTTTGCACCGCGCGCGATGTGCGTGGCATAGCGTTCGTCCTGCGCCAGTTCGGGTTCACCCATGGCCTTGGCCAGACGCGCGAAGATCGCGTCGTTGTTGGCGCCGATCATGAACGGTCCGTCCTTGCATGAATAGACGTTGGACGGCGCGATACCGGGCAAGATCGACCCCGACCGTTCGCGGATGAAACCGTTGTAGTCGTATTCTGGCACCAGCCCTTCCATAACCTGAAGGACGGCCTCGTATAGCGCGGTGTCGATCACCTGGCCCAGACCCGTCTTCTCGCGATCATGCAGCGCGGCGAGCACGCCCATGCAGCCATACGTCGCACAGAGCGTATCGCCGATCGAAATGCCCATGCGCGCGGGCGGTCGATCCGGCTCGCCGACTATATAGCGCCAGCCCCCCATCGCCTCGCCAATACCCCCGAAACCGGCACGATCCGAGTATGGACCATCCTGCCCATACCCCGACATTCGCGCCATGATCAGGCGCGGGTTCATTTCCATCAGCGCGTCCGGACCCAGGTTCCACTTTTCCAACGTGCCTGGCTTGAAGTTCTCGATCAGCACGTCGGCATCGGCAGCCAGCCGGCGGACCAGTTCCTGCCCTTCGGGCACGCGCAGGTTGGCGGTGACCGAGCGCTTGTTGCGCCCGATGACCTCCCATTGCACCTTCTCGGCGCCCTGGCCCCAGACGCGCATCGGATCGCCCGCGACGGGCGCTTCCACCTTGATAACGTCGGCACCCATGTCGCCCAGCAACTGGCCGCAGAAGGGTCCCGCCAGTAGCTGGCCTAGCTCGATCACGCGCAGGCCGGAGAGCGCCCCTTTACCCATTCTGGTCATTCCGCCGCCTCAGCCATGCGCCGATCGCGCCAGACGGGTTGCGCAGGAGCCGGAAGACCAGTTTCATGCTCACACTGCGCGCGCAGTGCAGCTATGCCCGGGCCGAAGTCGAACACTTGGCCCTCCTCCCGGTCGGCGCGCAACTCGTCACGCAGCCGTTCGGTCGCTGCCTCGTCCACCGCCCCATACTCGTCCGCAATCACGCCATAGTCGCGCGCGCCTGTGGGCGTCACCAGGCCTTGCCTGATCTCGAGCCCGACCAACTTCGGATCGCGAGCCAGCGGGTCCCCCCAGCCGCCCCCGCCCCAGGTCACGAAGTGAAGCTGGTCTCCCGCCTTGACCGCGATGTCGTCGACCTTGTTGCCAACGATTTCGCTCGTCCCGTCGGCGCGTTCGAGCACCTTGCGCGCCCGCTTGCCCGGCTCACCGCCATTGACCCCCCACGGCGGCACGAACCAGCGGTCGTCGTGGATCGCGATCTGCCCGTCGGCTAGGAAACGGTAGGTCATGTGAATGCCGTTGCCGCCGCGATGCAGCCCCGCACCGCCGCTGTCGGTCTCGGTTTCGTAGCGTTCGATCCGCAGCGGGAAATAGCGTTCGAGAAACTCGTTGGGCACGTTGGTGAAGCCGGGCCACAGCGAGTGCCCGTCCGGCCCATCGCCAAGCGGGCGGCCGGGTATTCCCCCGAAGCCAATCTGGAACAGCTGAAACCATTCGCCTTCCCTGCCGGCGCGGTTGTCCCATCCGGAATAGAACAGGTGCGGCGAAGAGCTGAACCCGGCTGCATTGAGAAACTCCGGCGTCTTCTGCCCGAGCAGTCCGCCGAGCACGTCGAAAATGCGCCCCAGCGCATGGGTGCGGCCGGACAGCGCGGCGGGGAACTTCGGCTTCAGGAGCGAGCCTTCAGGTATTCGCACCTCGATCAGGTCGTAGAACCCGTCGTTGAACAGGATCTGCGGGTCGAAGACCATGATCATGTAGATGCCGAAGAACATCTTGAACATGTTCTCGTTGAGATAGAAATTGATAGAGGCCGCGCTCTGCGGATCGGTGCCTTCGAAATCGAGCACCACGCGGTCGCCCTCGCGCCACATGGTGCACTTGATCCGGTAGGGTCCGAATCCGAGGCCGTCGTCGCAGATGTAGTCCTCGAAGCTGACCGGTTCCTCCGCCACGGCAAGCGCGATCAGCGCCTTCATCGCGCGGTGGTTGCGCGCGAGCAATTCCTGCGTGGCCGAGACGTAGACATCGTCGCCGAAGCGGCCCGCCATCTCGATCACGCGGCGTGCGGCGACGCGGCACGATGCAATGAGGGCATTGAGGTCGGCCTGGCACCAGTCCGGCTTCCTCGTCTGGTGCATGACCAGCTTCATCAGGTCCTCGTTGTATTCGCCCTTCTTCCAGATCTTGACCGGCGGAATGCGCACTCCTTCCTCGAAGATCGACTTTGCATCGATCGGCATGGAACCCACGACCTTGCCGCCGATGTCGCTCTGGTGGCCAAACATTGCGATCCAGGCGAGCAGGCGCCCGTCCTTGTAGACCGGCAGCAGCACCAGCCAGTCGTTCGAATGGCTGATCGCGCCCTCGCACGAGTAAGGATCGCTGAGGAAGATCATGTCCCCGTCCTCGATCGTTCCGTCGTAGCCCTTCAGGAAGCCGTCGATGAAGCTGCCGAACTGGCCGACGATCATCTTGCCGGCCGGGTCCGCGATCAGCGGGAAGGCGTCACCTTGTTCGCGGATGCCGGGCGACATGGCAGTGCGGACCAGCGTCGCGTCCATTTCGATCCGCGCATTGCGCAGGGCGTTCTCGATGATGTCGAGCGTGACCGGGTCGATCGCGATCCTGCCGAAGGGTGTTGGATTTTCCTGAATAATCTGTGCAGGCATGTCCAGCTCCTCAGGCGGGATTGATCAGGATGTTGCCGACCGCGTCGACCGTGGCTACGCAGCCCGCCTCGATCAGGGTGGTCGAATCCATTTCGGTGACGATGGCGGGGCCGGGGATCGTGTCCCCCTGGCACAGCTTCGCGCGATCGTAGATCACCGCGGCCTGCTCGCGCCCGTCCATCCACAGTGTGTGGTCGCGGATTATCGCCGCTGACGGGTCGCCGTTACCCTTGGGCAGCTCGGCAGCGGGAAGCTGCGGCGCCTCGCCCATCGCGACCGCGCGCAGGTTCACGATCTCGTGAGGGGTGTCCATGTTGAATGTGAACAGGCGCCGGTGCTCCTCGTCGAAGCGTTCGAGCACGCCCTCGATCCCATTCTTTCGCAGCAGCGCCTGGTCGATCGTCAGCGGCACTTCGAACGCCTGCCCGGTATAGCGGACGTCGACTTCGAACGCGCTGGTGACGCTGGCCTCGGGGATGCCGTCGGCAGTCAGTTCGGCACGGGTCTGGCGGGCCATATCGTCGAGCAGCGCGACCAGTTCCTCGATATCGGTATCCGCCGCCAGGCGGCTGAAGCTGCGCGCCGTCTCGGTCCGCATCCGCGTGGTCGCATCGCCCAGCGCGCACAGCACACCCGGCGACACCGGACTGACTGCGGGCCAGCTTCCCATCAGCCGCGCGACCGCGTTGACGTGCAGCGGCCCCGCTCCGCCGAAACCCATCAGCGCGAAATGGCGCGGGTCGTAGCCCTGCTGGACAGAGATCATCCGCAGCGCGCCGAACATGTTCTCGTTGACGATGTCGATGATCCCGCGCGCGGCATCCATCAGTGGGATGCCGAGCGCGTCGGCAATGGTCTGGACAGCTTTCTTGGCTCCCTCACGGTGAAGCTTGAAGGTGCCGCCGAGCAGGTCTTCGGGCAGGTAACCGAGCACTACATTGGCGTCGGTTACGGTCGGCGCCTCGCCGCCCTTGCCGTAAGCCACCGGCCCCGGCACCGCGCCCGCGCTCTGCGGGCCGACCCGGAGCGCCTTGGTCAGTTCCGGGACATAGGCGATCGAACCGCCGCCCGCGCCAACCGTCTTCACATCCAGCGAGGAGGCACGCACCGACAGGTGCCCGACCTCGGTCGTGCGCACGCGGCGCGGCTCGAGGTTCTCGATCAACGCGACGTCGGTCGAGGTCCCGCCGACATCAAGCGTCAGGATGTTATTGAGGCCTGCGTTTCTCGCCACCCACAGCGCGCCAGTGACCCCGCCGGCAGGGCCGGACATGAGGATGTTGACCGGGTGCTCCTCCGCCTTGTGCGAGCTCATCAGCCCGCCATCGGAGCGCAGTAGCGAGAGCTTGCCCTTGACCCCGGCATAATGGAGCTTGTCGCGCAAATTGGAGACGTACTTGCCCACCACCGGCCGGACCGAGGCATTGGCCACGGTCGACAGGGTGCGCTCGTATTCCTGCATTTCGGGCAGGACCTCATGGCTCAGCGAAACCGGCACGTCCTGCATCATCTCGCGCGCGATCTGGCCAATCCGCACCTCGTGTGCGCCATTGACGTAGGCGTTGATCAGACTGACCGTGATTGCCTCGACCCCAGCGTCGCGCAGCGCGGCGATCTTGTCGCGAATTTCCGCCTCGTCGAGCGGGCGCACTTCGTTGCCGTCGGCGTCCATCCGGCCCTTGACGGTGACGGTGTCCTCCAGCGCGGCGAGCGGCTGCGGCTTGGGCCAGATGATCCATGCCGCAAGCCCCCCGGGAACGAAGCTGCGGGCGATCTGCATGACGTCGCGATAGCCCTCGGTCACTATGAGTCCTACGCGCGCACCCTTGCCCTCGAGAACGGCGTTCGTCGCGACAGTGGTGCCGTGAAGAAAGAACTCAATCGCCGCCGGATCGACCCCGGCCTGCCCGGTAACCGCCTCGACTCCTGCGAGGATGCCTTCGGAGCTGTCATGCGGAGTGGACGGCGTCTTGTGCCGCCAAAACCGGCCGCTGTCGTCGTCGAACAGCAGCAGGTCGGTGAACGTTCCGCCGACATCGACACCAAGTCGGTAACCCATCAGGCAACAACCCCTTCGCTCTTGCGCGGCACGGGAAACCCGCCCGCCTTTCCGACCATGGCCGGCAATTGTTTGTCCATTTCGCCGCCAAGCCAGCGATTGGCCGCGATCAACGCCTCGAGATCGAGCCCGGTCGCGATCCCTGCGCGCTCAAGCATATAGACCACGTCCTCGCTTGCGACGTTGCCCGCCGCGCCGGGAGCGAACGGGCATCCGCCGAGCCCCCCGATCGAGGCGTCGATGATCCGCGCACCCGCGCCGATAGATGCCCAGACATTGGCGAGCCCGGTGCCCCGGGTATTATGGAAATGGACGCGCACCGGGACCGGTGCGATGGCTCCGCGGACCCGCTCCACCAGCCGCGCGACATGCGCCGGATTACCAACGCCAATGGTGTCGGCCAGTCCGATCTCTACCGCGCCCGCCTCGGCCAGCGCCTCGGCCATCGCGGCGACGTGATCTTCCGACACCTCACCTTCGAACGGACAGCCGAAACTCGCGGCGATGGTCACCTGCGCGGTCAGTCCGGACTTTCGCCCCAGCGCGAACACCTCCGCGCACATCGCCACCGAGCCATCTCTGGTCTGGCCCTGGTTGGCCATTGCGAACCGGTCAGTTGCGACCGCGACCGCGCCAAGCTGATCGATGCGCCCCGTCGCAATCGCCCGCTCGGCCCCGCGGCGGTTCATGACGAGCCCGATGAAGGTCACGTCGCTGCGTTCGGGCAGCCCGGCACATACTGCTTCGGCATCGGCCATTTGCGGGACCGCGCGCGGGTTGGTGAAACTTGTCACCTCGATCCGGCGCGCGCCCGCTTCGATGGCGCGACCGATAAGCGCCAGTTTTTGCGAGGTTGTCACAATCGCGCGTTCGTTCTGGAGACCGTCACGCGGGCTCACTTCGACCATTTCGACGCTATCTGTATACATATGGAGCTCAGGCTTTCCGCACGCGGTCGCGAGAATCGATCGCGCTAAGCCCCCGATGCGCGTCGGAATAGGCATGGAAGGCGCGGCGGATATGGCCCGCCATGATCGATTCCGCCCAGGCCCCGTCGCGGCGTGCGAAGGCCGACAACAGTTCATCATGTTCGCCATGCGAGCGACGCAGTTCGTCGCGACCGTAATGATGCGCCGTGCGCCAGACCACCGGTTGCTCGATCAGCGACCCGAGGAGGCTCGACAGGCGCTGCGACGCCGCGATTCGCAGGATGATCGCATGAAACGCGCGATTGCGTTCCAGAAACACATCGATGTCCGGATGCTCTAGCGAAATCGCCCGCCCGATCGCAGCGTTGCATTCGCGCAACTCGCCCAGCGTGACGTCGTCGATCCGCTCGGCCGCGCGGCGCGCCGCGTGCGCTTCGAGCATCGCGCGCAGCTCGAACACGTCTTCGATATCGTCCAGCGACCAGTCGGATACGAAGCTGCGCTGCGATTCGGTGCGTCGCACCAGCATGTCCGCTTCTAGCCGACGAAGCGCGTCGCGAACGGGTGTGCGCGAGACCCCGCAACGCTCCGCAAGCGCCTCTTCGCCGAGCTGGTCGCCGGACGCGAGTTCGCCGGAGATGATCATCTCCCGGATCGTCGCATAGGCTCTGTCGGAGGCGCGTGACATTCCAATCCCAAATCAGCTTGACCAATGCGATTTGTATACAATAAATGATCTCGGTCGCAAGGTGGATAAATGCCCGCCGATGAGTGGGCACCCGGGAGGAAGTGAAATGCGCCTGCTCAAGACCCTCGCACTTGCCTCTACGGCATCGGCGGTTTTCGCCACAACCCCTGCCTACACCCAGGATGCTGCCGATCGTGCAGCTTCTGTCGAATCGCCCGACATCGGGATAGTCGTCACCGCCCGGCGTCAGAACGAGCGGCTCCAGGACGTGCCGGCGTCGGTCTCGGTGCTGACCGCCGAAGCGATCGCCAATACCGGGGCGACCAGTGCGGATGATTTCGCGCAGCTCACTCCCGGCGTCACGATCGTGACCGGTACCGCCGAAGCCGGTGACACCCAGGTCAACATCCGCGGCATCAATGGCGCTCGCGATGCGGAAAGCTCGGTCGCGCTCGTCGTAGACGGTATCCTCAAGACCAACACCGCCCAGCTCAACCAGCCGCAGGGCACGCTGCGTCAGGTCGAAATCCTGAAGGGTCCGCAAGGTGCACTCTACGGCCGCAATGCCGCTGCGGGCGCCATCGTGCTCCAGACGGTGAAGCCGGGCGATGCATTCGAGGGCGCGATCAAGGGTTCCTACGGCGAGAACCAAACCTGGCAGGGCATGGGCCACATCGCCGGGCCGCTGGGCGAAAACCTGGGGTTCGTGGTGTCGGGCCTATACCGCCGCACCGATGGGTTCTTTCGCAACATCCTGCTCGCCGACAGCAAGTCGGTCGACGATCAGGAGATCTGGGCAGTCGACGGGCGGATCGTAGCGGGCCTGGGCGAAGCGACCGAACTGGACGTCAAAGCCCGTTATTCCGAGCTGCGCGGAGCCTCGATCGCATTCAACGCATCGTTCCACCTGCCAAATTTCGCCGGCGTGAATCCGGCGTTCTTCGAGGACGTGAACAAGCACCCGTTCCGCTTCTACAACAACATACGGCCCACAAACGCGCAGGATAGCTTCGACATATCTGCCAAGATCGAGCACGAGTTCGGCAATGGCATGACGCTGACTGCCTGGGCGCTCTATTCCGACGTCCAGCAGTCGCTGATCGCCGATGGCACCTCGGCCGACTTCGCCCGCTTCATCGGCGCAGTCGACCCCGCCGTCGCCGACGCGGTTGGAGCATGCTTCGCCAGCACCGCAAACCTGACCGGCTTTCCGGTCAATCAACCTGGTTTCATCGGACAGATCCCGGTTCCGTTCATTTTCGCGCCGGCGAACGGATCGACGTTCGGTCCCTACAGCCCGACCACCTGTGACGGGACGCAGTACCAGCTCCGCAACCAGAAGGACCTGAGCGCCGAAGTGCGACTGGCATCAGGCAGTGACGGGCCGCTGACCTGGCAACTGGGTGCCTACTTCCTCAAGATCGACCGCGAGGTCGGCGTCTCTATTGGAGCGGACCTTGGGCTGGGCGTCGTCCCCAATCTTTACAATCCGCCCGACAGCGACAACCCGACCTCGCTACTGCTGGCAGACCAGTTCGACACCAACGTCTACGCTGCGTTCGGATCGTTCGAGTACGAGTTTAGCCCGCAGTTCACCGCGGGCGTGGCGCTCCGCTACGATATAGAGGACCGGACCACTGAATCGCTGGTGCCCAACGTGGACGACCCGTTCACCGGCGGGCCGATCAACCCCGGCCAGGCGTTCGGTGCTTTCGTGCCGCAGGATGCGACCTTCAAGCAATTGCAGCCCAAGGTCAGCCTCAGCTATCGGCCAACGCCCGACCTCAACATCTACGCCAATTGGGGGATCGGCTTCAAATCGGGCGGGTTCAATAACCAGGGCTCGCAGGCAATCATCGATGCATCGTTCAACGACGGAGTCACGCCCGGAACGATCGACGCCGACGTGCTGATCACCGACCGTTATCGCAAGGAGAAAAGCTCCGCATTCGAAGCGGGCATAAAGGGCACGCTTTTCGACAACCGCGTGACGTTCGACCTCGCCGGCTACTACACCCGGATCGACGACATGCAATTCTTCGAATTCTTCGTCGGCGGGTTCGGGCTGCTCCGCGTGGTCAGCAACATCGACGAGGTCGAGGTCAAGGGCGCCGAGCTCAACCTGACCGGACGCGTGGTCGACGGCTGGACGCTCTACGGCGCGTTCAACGTCACCGACAGTGAGATCAAGGAGAACGCCTCGCGCCCCTACACCGTGGGCAACAAGTCGCCTTACACCGCCGACTGGACGATCAACCTTGGCAGCGAGATCAAGGCGCCGCTGACCGATGCGATCGACCTCCTGTTCCGCATGGATTACCGTCTCACTGGACCGACCTGGTTCCACTCGGTGCAGGAACAGGTCCGCCCGACGATCTTTTCCGCTCTGCTGCCAATTTCAGCGCTGGCATTGCCAGGCTTCATCGGAGATGCCGACTACTCTATCGCCCGGCGCGACACCTTCGGCGTGCTCAACGTGCGCGCGGGGATCGAGACGGGCAATTTCAGCGCCCACGTTTTCGCCGAGAACGTACTCAACGAGAAGTACCTGGCCGAGGTCATCCCGGCGGTCGAGTTCGGCGGATCGTTCATCTCGCCGGGCGCGAGGCGGCTGGTCGGGGTCGAACTGGGCTACAAGTTCTGACGCCATGACCGGGCCCAAGCGTATCAAGGTCATCGTGCCGATCCCGATGGACGAGGCAGGCGTGGCCGCGCGCGCATCGCAATTGCCGGCAGGCTTCGTCGCCCCAGGCTTCGCCGCCGAATTCGCGGCCGTGCCGTGGGGCGCGGCGCTGGGCGATAGCTACCACGATATGCTGCTGATGGACTGGACGGTGTTCCAGGCGGGAATCGGAGCGGAAGATGAAGGCTATGCCGGTGTCCTGATAGACACCGTTTCCGACAGCGGGCTGCGCGCGCTGCGATCGCGTCTCTCGATCCCGGTGGTCGGGCCGGGCGAGGCAGCTTTCGCCACCGCGATGATGCTGGGCAAGACGTTCACGGTGCTCACCATGTGGCCGCAGTGGTTCCCGCTCTACGAGAAGACGCTGACCGAATACGGCTGGTGGGGCCGCGTCGCCTCACTCCGCTCGATCGACACGCGACCGGACGTGACCGAACTGCTCGCGGGCAAGGAAGAGGTGATCTTCGCCAAGCTCAAGACCGAGGCCATGCGTGCGATCGAAGAAGACGGGGCGGACACGATCGTGCTCGGCTCCACCACCATGCACCAGTCGGCGGCTTTCCTGGCTGGCGAACTGCCGGTGCCGGTAATCAATCCCGGGCAGGTTGCCTACAAGCAGCTCGAGCTGCTGATTGGCCTCGGCCTGACGCATTCGAAGAAGGCTTTCCCCGCACCCGAAGTGGGCAAGGACGGCGACATCAGGAAAGGCTGGGCATGAGCTGGAGCGAAGGCTGGCCGGGTCAGGCACCCCTGCCCTACCCCTACTATATCGACATCGTCACCAAGCGATATTTCGACGCGGTCGACAACAAGGACCTGGGCGGCGTGCTGGACTGCTTCACCCCCGACGCCGTGCTGACCGAGCAGACAAGCAATACGGTCCATGACGGGATCGACGCGATCCGTGCCATGTTCACGAAGCTGTTCGCTGATTTTTCAGACATCTGGCACGGCAATTTCGTCCACACCGCCGATCCGGCGACGAATGCGATCTGTTCGCAGTTCACGGTGCTGATCACACCCAACGGCGGGGAGGAACTGCGCTACGAGAATTGCAACCGCTTCTATCTGAAGGACAACCGGTTCCACCGGGTCTATGTCTACATGAGCGGCGACAACCTGCTCAAGGAAGGGGACGCCTGATGCAGTACGCGCCCACCCTCTCGCGCGCGGAGTTGATCGATCTCGCCACGCAGCGCTATTTCGCCCGAGTCGATGCCAAGGACATGGAGGCGACGCTCGCCTGCTTCCACGACGAGGCTTTGTTCTGCGTCCAGACCGCCTTCACCCGCCATTCGGGCAAGGACGAGATCCGGCGCATGTTCACCGACTTCTTCGCCGGCTACGAAACGATCGTGCACAAGGACTTCACCTGCACCGTCGACGAGAAGCACGGCCGGATCGCCGCCAGCTTCGAGGCAGTGCTTACCGGGCACGACGGATCGGTGACTTGGCTCCACAACACCAACTTCTGGCGCGTTCGCGAAGGCAAGTTTCAGGAAGTTTATGTCTACATGAGCGGCGCGAACCCGCTGGTGTGAAATCTCAGATCGACCATTCGCGCATGGCGGCCTGCATCATCGCCGCGCATTCGGCCTCGCGTGCGCGGATGCGCGAGCTGAGCCCGGCCACGGCGACCACCATGATCGGGTCACCGGTCTTGAGCGGGCTGCGCACCGGCATCGCGATGGCGCCGGTATCGGGCAGCACCGCGTCGTAGGCCGCGGCGAAGCCGTTCGCCTCCGCCTCGCTAACCCGTTGCGTAAGCTCCTCCGCCTCGGCATCGGCGGCGCCCTGCTTGCGCCAGCGCTGAATCGTTCGGGTGCGGTCGCCATCGAGCAGCGCGGCAAGGTACGCGCAGCTCGTGAAGCTCTATGGCGAGATCGGCGGCAAGACCCCGGAGCGCCGCTATAGCCCCGCGGAGTGCCAAGGCATCCGCAAGCGCAAGGTCGAGGGCAACCCCGACATTGCGCACGTCAGCACGTCGCACGTCGAGCGAATGAACCTTTCGATCCGGACGCAGAACCGCCGTTTCACCCGCTTGACCAACGCTTTCAGCAAGAAGCTGGACAACCACATTCATGCGCGGGCGCTCTACTTCGCGTTCTACAACTTCTGCCGCATCCACAAGTCGCTGCGCGTCACCCCGGCGATGGCCGCTGGTATCACCGACCGCCTGTGGTCGTTGGAGGATATCGTTGCTAAGATCGATGCGATGGCCCCGGCACCCAAGCCGCGCGGTCCTTACAAGAAGCTGGGGTGACCTATGGATGCGATACCGACGTGGGCCATTTTGGCATGGGGCATAGCGATGATGGCCGGGGTCTTTGGCATTCTGGGTGCGCTGAACGATATCAAGAAACGACTTCCGCCAATTTCAAACTGAGACACTACCGCCTTACAGGGTATATTGGTGGCTGAAGGCGAGCCCACGAAAGCACCTTACATACACCCGCGGCAGCTCGGCACGCTTATTGCGTTTTGGCCGCACGCTTGCATGTTTCCTGACGGCGCTAGCACCTTATCGGTTGACTGAGAAGGAGTGGGTCGGTCTGTCGTTATGCTGACCTGATCGACCAAAATGAAAGCGTGGAACATGAGCAATCGAATTTTGGTCCTCTACGGCTCATATCGTTCAGATCGCACGGGCATACGTCTCGCAAGCTACCTGGTGCATGGTCTGAATGATCGCGGGAACGACGTACGCCTGATCGACGCCCGTGAAATTGGACTGCCCATGCTCGACCGCATGTACAAGGAATACGTGCCCGGCGAAGCGCCGCAGGCGATGGAAGACCTGGCAAAGCAGATCCGTAGCGCCGATGCGTTCGTGTTTGTCACCGGGGAATACAACTGGGGCGTTCAGCCCGGCCTCAAGAACCTCACCGACCATTTCCTCGAGGAATGGTTCTGGCGGCCGGCGGCAGTGGCGAGCTACTCGGCAGGCAGGCTGTCCGGGGTCCGCGCCAATCTCGCCTGGCATGGCACCCTTTCCGAAATGGGCATGGTGGTCATTCCCAGTACCCTGGCGGTCGGACCGATCTCCAAGACGCTCGACGGAGGCGGAGCGCCCATCGGCGAGGCTGGACAAGCGCTGGACCGAGCGTTTGCGCGTTTTGCCGATGACCTGGCGTGGTGGACCGCCGCTGCAAGGCACCAAAGAGAGCGTACCCCGCCGCCTTACTGACCATTGTGATCAGCGGCCTGCCACCTTCGCATCAGCCTCACTGATTTTTGATCTGCGCCACAGACAGGCGCGGCTTCTCGCCGGGTCCGACTGTGAAGGCGTCGCGCCATTCCGGGTGCTTTTCGTAGCGCGCGCGGACGTAGGGACAGATAGGGATGACCTTGAATGCTCGCGCCCGCGCATCGGCGACGAGGTGATCGACCAGCGCCGCTGCCACACCCCTGCCCTCGAGCGCTTCGGGCGCCCCGGTATGATCCGCGCTGATCACAGCCGGGCCGCGGTGGGTGAAGGTGAGTTCGCCTTCGGCATCGATCCCGGCAATTCGGGCGACATACCGTCCCCGTCTTGCACCATCCTCCAGCGTGATGCTGATGTCCGGTCGCTGGTCATGCATAATGGCGTCCCTCCGGCAATGGCGTGAACTCTTCGTCGTCGGCATCGGGTAGCTTCATGCGGCCCCTGCCAGAGCGACGCCAATTTACGCCTGCAACGTTTAACATGGGGCGACTTTCCAGACGATTTCTCCGCTCCTGGGCTGATTGGCCACGACGCCTAGCGACCGAATTTGGGGCACGAAGCGGCCGCTTTCATTGAACAGTTCCTGTCTGGGGCAATCCGGCTACAGATTTGCTTCGCCTATGCAATTCGCTGGTTCGAGGGTTGCAGCGGATGTTCGATCATCGCATCTGAGATGCCAGGTGCAATGGGTGCAACCGAATACCGCCACGTCGATGGCGAAAGCGCACACAGCGCGACTGAACCCGAGACAGCGAGGAACAAACTTAGAAGCCAAGCAAGAAAGAAGCCAATTTTGAGGCTATTCCACGCGGGAAATACTGCAGCATGAAACTGAAGGCTGACGATACCGTGACGCATTTCAATTTGCTACCGATGTTCATGCGACATTTGTTTCGAGCCCCTGCTCTCTCACAATGGACTTCTGCTTTTTCTATTGCATCGGGTTGAACGGTCAGTAGTCTCCCCAGGGCGTCGCAATTTGCGACGCCGAGGCGTGAGAACCTCGCTTGAATGCCGTTTCCGCAGGATTGCGGCCGGGTGGCCGTTGCGAATGTCCAGGCCCGACGGGCTAAAGGCACCGGCGCATGTCTCAAGCATGTTCTCAACACCCGGCTCCAGTCGGGGCAGCCTCGCGCGAGGAGAGGCAACCGTGGACTGGCATTCAGGCAATGCATTCGACCGAAGCAGCGTTCAGTCATGCTGCTGACTTCGCCAGACGACCGAAGCGCCCGCGGCGTGGCGGAAGACGATCCATTGCCGCCGGCAGATCGCGTGCCATCCGCACCAGGCTTTGAGCTGGAAACGTTGTACCGCAATTACCGTGGCCGACTGTTACGCTTTTTCAGCCGGGCGGCATCGCCGGATCTGGCGCAGGATCTTTGCCAGCAGCTGTTCCTGCGGCTGGCGGCCCGAACCGATCCGCAGCCGATCGAAGCCCCATACGCCTATCTCGATCGTTCGGCGCGAAATGTCGCCGCCGACCATCATCGCAGTCAAGGTAGGCGGACTGTGCTCTATAGTGCCGACGCCGGTCCCCACACCATTGGCGGCCCAGATCCTTCGCTGGCGCTCGAGGCGCGCGATACACTTCGGCGGATCGAGGCGGCGATAGAGGGCATGAAGCCGCGGACACGCGAGATCTTCCTCGCCCACCGCTTCGATGGTCTTACCTACCGCGAAATTGCCGCAATGACCGGCCTCGGTGTAAAGACGATCGAGAAGCATATGAGTCGTGCCATCGCCCACATCGATCGTCATTGCGGATGAGCAGCTCCTCCGAGTCTTTAGAAGAGCGGATCCGCGGCGAAGCGGCGGACTGGTTCGCACTCCTTCGCGGCGAGCCAACCGCAGCCGAGCGCGCGGCGTTCGACCATTGGCTGGAGATCGATCCCGCCCATCGGCTGGCTTACGAGCGCCTCAATGTGCAATGGGAGAGCGCGATTTTTCTCGGCGGCGCTCCCGCCGTTCGCGCGCGAAGCCTTGGCAGTGTGCGCTCGCGGGCAGGTGCAGGTAAGCTCTATGCGGGTCTTGCTATCGCTGCCGCCCTTGCGCTGGCGCTCGCCATTACAGTCGTTGGCGGCACGGAACGTCCGGCCCACCCGGCCTCGCCTCTGGCTTACGACAGTATAGGCAGCGGCGAGCGCAGCCTCCGCCTTGCCGATGGCTCGGGTGTGAAGTTGGCGCCCGACAGCCGAATCGAGGTTATGTTTGGTGACCGCGAGCGGCGCGTCGCTCTGCTGCGCGGACGCGCACGCTTCACGGTCGCGCGCGATGCCTCGCGCCCGTTTGCCGTTGCGGCCGGTGGGGGAGCGGTTGTCGCACTGGGGACGGTTTTCGAAGTCGCGATCGTCGATCGACAAGTTAGGATACGCGGATGCGGTTAGGGCTGTGAGCATGTACGGCGCTTGGCAGTCGCTCATGGACACGAGCGACAACGAATAGGTTGCGAATATCCATCGCCTCAAACTCTACCGCATCGAAGCGCAGGACGGCTCCCATGCGAACGTCGTCGCACCGAACAAGGACATAGCAGCAGCGGTCTGGGCACAGCCGCGAGGAGTGTCCGGCGATGAGCCGATCCACTTCCGTTTCGCGGATGGCATGGCCGACCTCAACGACGAGCAGCGAGCAGGGATCAGAGCGCTGCTAGACTTCGGGTCGATCGGCTTGGCGACCTGGACGGATGATGGGTGGTCGGTAGGCGACTGACGCCTGGCTGCTCACGGACCTTGCCTCCTTCTGGTGTTCCGTTTGGAGGCAAGGTTCGCCACCGCGCACGAGGCGACGACGCCGTCTGGCAGTAGGGTCAGAAGGCAGGCTCTGCGGGCTCCACCGCGACGATAAGTTGACGCTTCTTGTGCTTTTCTTTAAGAAAAACGGGCTTTTCTCAACCAGCATTCAACCTGGCGCAGGTAAAAACAACGGGTCAGGACGTTTTTCCCCTACTGCAAGGCCGACTTGAAAGTGCAGAAGTCTTTCATTTTCTGCGTTAGCGCCCCACGCCACTTGGTTGAGTCGTTAAAGAACTGGTTGAAACGCTCGCGCTGTATGTCGGCGATTGTTTCGCGGGCCGCTTACCCATCTCGCCACGGCGGTCATTCGTATCTTTTCGATAACGCTACTTTGAACTAACTCACCCCGCCACCTCGGTGTCCGGCTGGCCCGCCATCAGGGCGTTGATCCAGGCCAGGGCCATGTCGCGGCTTCGGTAGCTGCCCCAGCGTTCGTGCTCCTGCCGCTCGACGATCGGGAAGGTGCCGTAGATGTAGCGGATGTCGTCGCGGCTGTGCGACCACCAAGCCCTGGGCGGTGCTATCAACACATTCGGGCGACAGCGGAAATCGAGACGTCCTACATAATTCCAGCGAAGGTCACCCGGATAGCGCCGATTTGGCGGATGTTTGTAATCCTCCCATCCACCGATGAAGGGCGGTTTGTGTCCATGACACAATCCCCAACAGATCGAGCATTTCGCCGATGGCTGCGCGCATGACGCTTGCGTCGTGGGTCAGGCAGCCAACCGCACCTATAAGCCGTGGTTGTAGAAGTAATCGCAGAAGTGCGCGCCACAAGCAAATTGACCACTGCCCCACCCTAGCTTAGAACCTCTCCCTGATGCTTCGCCTACTCCATCTCATCCTTGCAGCACTGGCCATGATGGTAACACCGCTTGCGATGCAGTCGGGCGGTGCCTTGGCGGCGATGCCGATGGATCATCACGAGATGGTGCAGGCAGGCCACTGCGGTAATGAAGGTTCGGGCGAAGACGAACCCGGCGCTATCACAAAGTGCTGCGTCGCGATGTGCTCGGCGGTCGCCCCGCTCGGCGCGTCGTCGATTGAGCAGATCGTCTATCATGCGCCGATGCTCGGCGGATTCCTACCGACCCAGCATCGGCCCTTCCTGGCCGAACTTCCCACTCCCCCTCCCAGGCGCGCGTGAAATCGTCGTTCTTTCGATTTCACGGAGTTTACGGACATGAACAAGTTGATGACGGCGGTCGCACTGGCGATCGCTCTTCCGGGCGTCGCGCACGCCCAGGCGGCTCCCGCCGAGAAGCCGAAGATGGAATGCTGCGAGAAGATGAAGGACAAGTGCTGCTGTGAGAAGATGGCGGGCAAGACCGCCGACGGCTCACCCGCGCCTTCGCCTGACGATGCGCATGCAGGCCATGATATGCAGCCTGCAGCAGCTCCTGCTGGCGATCACTCGCACCACTAAGCACGACTGATCTACCGGCGGGACGCGCTGCGCTCCCGCCGGCAGATTCATTCGTCGCTCGGTGAATCAAGGAATCCCCCATGAATGAGTTCGTCCTTGGACGACGCGCGCTGCTGCGCGCCGCCGCCGCTTCCGGCGCAGGCTTCGGCCTCGCGCAAGCTTTGCCTGCCTGGGCCCAGCCGGTGTCAAAAGGCCTGATCCGGCCTCTGCCTACCCTCAGCGGTAATGATATTTCGCTCGCCATCGGCCAAGTCAGTGTCGAGGTCGACGGCAAAGTCAGCCGCGCGGTCGGCATCAACGGCACTGTGCCTGGCCCACTGATCCGGCTGAAGGAAGGTCAGCGCGTCCGTCTGCGCGTGCAGAATACGTTGGACGAGGAGAGCTCGATTCACTGGCACGGGCTGCTCGTGCCGTTCGAGATGGACGGCGTCCCGGGCGTCAGCTTCCCCGGCATCATGCCGCGCTCGACCTTCGACTACGAATTCGATCTCTCCCATGCCGGGACCTACTGGTATCACAGCCACAGCGCTTATCAGGAGGAAGATGGGGTCTACGGCCCGATCGTGATCGATCCGGCCGGACTCGATCCTGTCGCCTACGATCGCGAGCATGTGCTGGTGCTGTCCGACCACAGCCCGCTCGCTGGCGCGACTATCTACCGCAAGCTCAAGCAGATGGGTGGGCCCTACTTCAATCGACAGCGGATGACGCTGTCCGGCTTGCTGGCAGGGCGCGACTTGACCGCGCAGGAGCGCTGGGAATGGGCCCAGATGCGGATGGACGCGGCCGACATCGCCGACGTCACTGGCTCGACCTACACTTTCACCATCAACGGCTTCGGTCCATACGACAATTGGACCGGCCTGTTCACGCCGGGCGAACGGGTGCGTCTGCGCATCATCAATGCCTCGGCGCAGACCACCTTCAACATCCGCATTCCCGGCCTGCCCATGACGGTGGTCCAGGCCGATGGCCTTAACGTGCGGCCGGTGAATGTCGACGAGTTCCAGATCGGCACCGCCGAAACCTACGACGTCGTCGTTACGCCAGGAGACCGCGCCTACAGTTTCGTCAGCGAGGCGAGTGACCGTTCGGGCCTCGGGCGCGCGACGCTGGCACCGCGTGAGGGCATGAGCGCGCCGGTTCCGCCACTTCGCCCGCGTCCGCTCCTGACCATGAAGGACATGGGCATGGGCGACATGGACCATTCCGGCATGGGGCATGGCGGAATGGATCATGGCACAGCCAGCGGATCGGTCAGCCCGGCCAGCGAGCGAGGCGTCGACCCCACCGCCCGGCAGAATGCTTCGGGGGAATTGTGGAAGCTGACCGGCTGGAAGGAAACTGCCACCGCGAGCGCGACGGCAGTGGCTGGCATGGCGGGAATGGATCACGCCGCAATGGGGCACAGCGCAGCCGCCGCGCCCGTGGACCATGCCGCGATGGGGCACACGGCCCCGGCGGTAGCCGACCAAACCGTTGCTCCGATGGACCACGGCTCTATGGGCATGCGTGATTTCGCCAACGCTCCGCAAGTCGACAAAAACCCCGGCGTGCAGACCATCTCGCCGATGCCGGTCGATCGCATGGGCGATCCGGGGACGGGTCTCGATGATGTCGGCCACCGCGTGCTCAATTATCGCGATCTGATTGCGCTGGAGCGTAATCCCGACGTGCGCGCGCCCTCGCGCCAGCTCGACATCCACCTAACCGGCAACATGGAACGCTACATGTGGTCGTTTGACGGTGTGAAGATGAGCGAGCCGGCCGAGCCGATCCCATTCCGCCATAACGAGCGCGTGCGGGTGCGGCTGGTCAACGACACGATGATGCAGCACCCGATCCACCTGCACGGCCACTTCTTCGAGCTGGTGACCGGGCACGGCGCATACGCTCCGCGCAAGCACACCGTGAACGTGCAGCCGGGCGGCACCGCCACCTTCGACGTCACCCTCGACGCCCAGGGCGACTGGGCGTTCCACTGCCACAATCTCTACCACATGACCGCCGGGATGATGCGTGTCGTCACCGTGCGTCCCGACCAGGGAGACGCCTAAGATGATCTCGTTTCACAAACTGTCACTGCTAGCGGTGGCGGCTTTCGTCGGCGTGCCTGCGGTGGCGCAAGGGCAGACATCGCCGTCCCAATCGTCGGTTTCCTCCTCCAACACCACCTGCACTCCCGAGCATGCGGCGATGGGTCATTGCACGCTTCCGACCAGCGAGGCGCCGGCCCTCCAGCCGAGACCGCTTCCCAGGGCGCAATCCACATGCTCGCCCGAACACGCGGCGATGGGACATTGCTCGGCGCCGGTCACGCAAACCCGGCCACCCGAGGCGAAGGCTGAGCCCCAACCTGCCTGTAGTCCCGAACATGCGGCGATGGGACATTGCTCGGCGCCGGTCACGCAAACCCGGCCACCCGAGGCGAAGGCTGAGCCCCAACCTGCCTGTAGTCCCGAACATGCGGCGATGGGACATTGCTCGGCGCCGGTCACGCAAACCCGGCCACCCGAGGCGAAGGCTGAGCCCCAACCTGCCTGTAGTCCCGAACATGCGGCGATGGGACATTGCACCCTGGCCGCGACAGTGGGCGTCGAGGGAACGGACCTTCCGGCCGGCTCGGGCTCGGCTCCACCCGTGCCGACAGACTACGCCGCCGATGCTATCTATGGCCCGGCCGCGATGGCGATGGGACGTCACCACCTGTCCCTGCACCACGGCGGTCAGAACTTCTCGATGGCGATCCTCAACATCGCCGAGGTGAAGGTCAGGGACGGCCGCGACGCCTACGAGTGGGGCGGCGAGGCCTGGTATGGCGGGGACATCAACCGGCTGGTCTTCAAGACCGAAGGCGAGGGCGAGTTCGGCGCTGGTGTCGAATCGGCCGAGGTCCAAGCGCTCTATAGCCGCGCGATCGGACCCTACTTCGATCTCCAGGCCGGGATCCGCTATGATTTCGAGCCCGATCCCTCGCGTGTTTACGCCACGGTGGGGTTCGAGGGGCTGGCGCCTGGATTCTTCGATGTCGAGGGCGCGCTGTTCCTGTCGGACCGGGGCGAACTGATGGGCCGTGTCGAGGGCTACTACGACCAGCGCATCACCCAGACGCTGATCCTGCAACCGCGCGCCGAGCTCAATTTTGCTGCGCAGAGCAGCGAGGACATCGGGATCGGTGCGGGTCTCACCGATGCCGAGATCGGCGTTCGCCTGCGTTACGACATCGCCCGCGAATTCGCCCCCTATGTCGGCGTCCAATACGAGCGGGCATTCGGCAAGACGCGCGATTTCCTACGCGATGAAGACGAAGCGACCGGGGGCTGGAGCTTCCTGGCTGGCATTCGCATGTGGTTCTGAAGGCAGAAGAACAATGCTTATCACGACCATAATCGCCGCCGCGATGGCGCTTCGGGCCTCACCTCCTCACCATGCCTCACACGCCATCGCGATGGCACCGCAGGCCGCTTCCATCAGCGCGGACGAGAGCGCGGTGCGCGCGGTGCTGGCGCGCTACAAGGCCGCGATCGAGAGGCTGGACGCGACCGGCACCGAGGCGCTCTTCACCAAGGATTCGGCCGTGTTCGAAGCCGGCGGGGTGGAAGGCACTTACGAACAATACCTCGCCCACCACTTGGAGCCGGAGCTTGCAGCATTCCGTTCGTTCAGGTTCTCCGGTTACACCGTCTCGGTGCGCATCGAAGGCGATCTCGCACTGGCGACCGAAACCTACGATTACCGGATCGAGACGAAGAGCGGGGAGATCGCCGAGCGCAAGGGCGTCGCCACGAGCGTCCTCACTAGAACGGCGGACGGCTGGAAAATCCTGGTAATGCACAACTCCGCTCGCAAGCCGAAGGGGTCGTAGAATGACGACGACCCTCCGGAAATCGCATCGGCCCCTCGCATGGTTCCGCCTGATGCTGGTGGCAGCCTGCGCTGTCCTTTTGATCCCTGTGGGACCGGCTTCGGCACACAAGGATCACAGGGCAAAGCAGGAGGCGGCGCAGATCGAGGCCCAGCGCGCCACTGCTGGCGACACTGCCACGACCCACGAAGCCGGCATGGCGGATCATGCCAAGATGATGGCGAAGATGGGCGAAGCAGAGGAACGGCCGCGGTCCTTTGGGGCCAAACTGCTCGACTGGCTTGGCCGGTTCCATCCGATGCTGGTGCATTTTCCGATCGCGTTCATTCCGGCGGCTCTCTTCACCGCCATCGTCGGCCGTAGGAGGCCCGGCTTCGCCAAGCCGGTCCAGTTCCTGGTAGTGACTGCGGGAATAACCGCACCGTTCGCCATGCTGTCGGGTTGGCTCAGCGGCGGGTTCGAACTCGGCCTCGACGACTGGGTGATGCAGAGCCACCGCTGGCTCGGGACCGGCATCGGTGTTGGCGCGTTCGCACTAGGCGTGTTCGCGCTCAAATCGCCTGAACAGGACCGCAGCCCCACCATGATCCTCAGCCTGACGGCGCTTACCGCAGCGATCCTGGTGCAGGGCTGGTTCGGCGGAGCCCTAGTTCATGGCGTTGACCACCTGAACTGGTGACATTGACAATCCATCTTTTCAACATGTTACATTCAGCAAATACCATTGGAGAACTACAATGAAGCGAATTTCTGGTTTGAGCGCGCTGGCATTGCTGGCCGGTCTCGCCGCTTGCGGCAGCCCCGAACCCGCCGAGAAGCAGGCGCCCGAAGCGGAGATGGTAATGGACGGTCCGTTCGCCGAATCTGAGATGGCGATGGACCGGGCATTGGCGGCCGCCGTGGGCGTCGATACAGCCGACACATGGGTCAGGAAGATGATCGCGCATCACGACGGTGCGATCGCGATGTCGCGCGCGGTCCTCGATCTCGATCCGACCGCCGACGTCGCCCGCATGGCCCGGATGACGATCGAGAACCAGGGTGCGGAAAACGACGCCCTGCGCGAACTGGTTCGCGAAGGCGCACCCGACCCGGCCAGTGCGCAGCTCTACGCCGCCTCGATGAGCTCGATGCACGAGGGCATGATGGCGGCATCGGGCGATACCCCCTCGGAAACGTATCTGCGCAAGATGCTGGAGCATCACCGCGGCGCAGTCGCGATGTCCGACATTGCCCTCGCCAGCGGCACAACCGGGGCGGTCCGCGCGCAGATCGTGGAAACACGCGCCGAGCAGCAGGCCGAGATCGAGATGGTCGAGGCGATGCTCAGCGGCGAACCGATGCCGGTGCCGGACGCACAAGCCGCGCCCAAGGCCGCGACCAAAGTCCAACCCGCGCCCAAAGCCAGCACCGCACCGGCTGCGGCCAAGCCTGCGCCGGCACCCAAGTCGGAGCCCACCGCCGAACCCGATCCTCACGCGGGTCATGACATGGGCGATATGTAACAGTGCCCATCGTGCTGCGGCGGCTCGGTTGCCGCCGCAGCACTTTTCAAACTATCGCGCCGCCACCTCTGGCACGGTGGCCTTGCGCTAACCTCACGGCTTACCGGGCCATTTTCCGTGCAAGTCGTCGATCACGTAGGCGTGCCGGTGGACTCCGGAGCCATGCTCCAACATATGAGGATGGTCGGCGGGAAGGTCGGGATGACCGTGGCCAACCGTTTCGGGGTCCACCTTCGGCCACTTCCACAAGCCGAACATCAGCCCGATCAGGCCAATCATCGCCAGGATGAGGAATGCGGCGGGCATCCCGAGCCGCGCACCAGCTTGACCTGCCACCGGATAGGCGACCAGCCAGCAGACGTGGCTCAATGCAAACTGCGCGGCGAACAGCGCCGGGCGATCATCTTCGTTCGAGGACCGGCGCAGCAGGCGGCCCCCAGGGGTAACGCACAAGGAATAGCCTGCGCCCATCACGAACCAGGCCAGCAGAAGAAACGGCCACGCCAGTGCGTCGGAAAGCGTCGGCGTAAGCGCACCCGAACCGAACAGGACGAGGGACAGCAGGACAGCCCCACCCAGCATGACCTTGCGGTCATCCCAAGATGTCAGGATACGCGGCAGAAGCAGGGCTATGAGCATCGAACCGCCGCCGTAAGCGGCCAGCGCGAGCGCAACGTCCTGCTGCGAGCGACCCAGTTCCCGCACCATCACCACGGTGTTCACGATCACCATCGCGCTCCCCGCTGCCGCTGCCAGGGTCACGGCCAGAAGCCCGACGAGCCGCGGGGTCTTGAGATAGATGCGCGCGCCCCGCGTCGTCTTGCGCCAAACTCCTTCGATGGCGCGCACACCCGCCTTGAGGCGCGGCACGGCGGTTATGGCCACCAGCACCGCCGAGACCGCAAAGCCCACTGCGGTGCCCGCGAACAACCAATGAAATCCGATGATCGTCAGCAGCGCCGCCGCGAGCATGGGGCTGAGCAGGCTTTCGAGATCGTAGGCAAGCCGTGAAAGCGACAGTGCTTTCGTGTATTCCTCCTCGTCCGGCAGTATGTCGGGGATCGCCGCCTGGAAAGTCGGCGTGAACGCCGCGGAGGCCGACTGGAGCAGGAAAATCAACAGATAGACCTGCCACACCGCGTCGACGAACGGCAGCACCAGCGCGACCCCTGCGCGCACCAGATCCATCGCCACCAGCACGCCTTTGCGCGGCAGGCGGTCGGCGTAGGCACCAACCACCGGGGCGATGAAGATGTAAGCGACCATCTTGATCGCCAGGGCCGTGCCCAGCACCGCGCCTGCGTCGGCCCCCGCGATCTCGTAAGCTAGCAAGCCCAGCGCGACGGTCGCCAGTCCGGTGCCGACCAGCGCGATCGCCTGCGCCATGAAAAGCTGGCGGTAGGTGCGATCGGCGAGGACCGACATCATGGAGGTATCCTTTCAAGTCAGGCGATCCGGCCCGTTACCACCCGCTAAACGACGCGCCGGATTTCGGTGTAGGCGCCTTCGGTCCGCAACGTGATCGTCACCGGAGCATCACCGCGGTTGCGCCAGAACCAGCCGTGCTTGCCATCGAACGGGGCAACCAGTTGGCCGCGCTCGCCAGGGGAATTGGTGCCTTTGTCGTAGCCGTGATAGTCGATGCCGGGCGCATCGGCGTGGGTGTCGTAATTGACCGCGCCACCGGATACGGACCAGTCGTAAGTCAAGGTCAGGCCCTCGGCCATCGTCGCTTTAATCTCGGCGCCTTGTCCCGGCGTCAGGGTCAGTTCGGTGACATCGGAGCGAGGCTTCGGGGCAGCCGAGCCGGGTTGAGCTGCCGCAGTTGGCGCGGGAGCGGTGGCAGCCAGCGCGGTCGCGGCTTCGTCAGCGGCGGCTTCCTCGGCCAACTGCGCCTTGATCTCGCCCATCTCGGTGAAGCCTAGGGCACTGCCGACGCCGGTGGGGTCGATCGCGTATTCGGCGGGCAAGACGACGGTGGCAAGCAACACGCCCGCAACCGCTGCGGAGATTGCCGTTGCGCGTGCAAGCTGGCGCGAGGTGGGAAGATCGTCGAGGTTGGGACGTTGCGAATTGAACATGGTGGTAACTCCGAAGTCGGGAACTGGGGGATTAGCTGACCGCGTAACCAGCGAGCTGGTAGCCGACGAGCATGAAGCCCGCGGTCATCACGATCGCGTTGGCGGTGAAGGCATGGCGCATGAAGCTGGAGGTCCGTCGCCAATAGCCCATCACGACCAGGATCGCGCCGAGCGCCAGCAACTGGCCGATCTCGACGCCGACGTTGAAGGCGATCAGATTGGCAACCAAGCCTTCTCTCGGGATTTCGAATTCGAGGATCTTGGTCGCCAGGCCGAAGCCGTGGAAGAACCCGAACACCAGCGTCGCCACCTTGGTATTCGGCTGGACGCCGAACCAGCGCTGAAACGCGCCGAGATTGTCGAGCGACTTGTAGACCACCGACAAGCCGATGATCGCATCGATCAGGTAGGCGTTGGCGCTGATCCCGGTCAGCACCCCGAACAGAAGCGTGGTCGAGTGGCCCATCGCGAACAGCGTCACGTAGATGCCGATGTCCTTCAGCCGGTAGAGGAAGAAGATGACGCCGAACAGGAACAGCAGGTGGTCGTATCCCGTCACCATGTGCTTGGCGCCGAGGTAGATGTAGGCGAGGATCTGCACCCCGCTCGTTTCCTGGATGTAGCCCTTGTCGCCCTCGGCGACGTTGTGCGCCCAGACCTCGACACCGGTGCACAGCAGCAGCATCAGGAATATCGCCGCCGCGAGATAGCGGCGCGGGACATGGGCAGCATTGGCCCTGGCAAGGGTCGTCATGGTCAAACTCCTCGTAATGGTCGGGTTCATGCCGGCAGCGGGGGTTGCCGGTCGCTTTCTGTCTTTGGTTCCGTCTCGTCGTCCTCCTCGCGCCGGTGGACCAGCAGGTAGAGCGCGGGGAGGACCAGCAGCGTCAGGATAGTCGACGAGATGATGCCGCCGATCACCACGGTCGCCAACGGCCGCTGGACTTCCGAGCCCGCCCCCACGTTGAGCGCCATGGGCACGAAGCCAAGCGAGGCAACCAGCGCTGTCATCAGGACCGGTCGCAGCCGGGTCAGCGCGCCGTGTCGGATCGCCTCCAGCAGATGCTCGCCGCGTTCCTGCAAGTCGCGGATGAACGACAGCATGACCACTCCGTTGAGCACCGCCACGCCCGACAGCGCGATGAAGCCGACCCCGGCGGATATCGAGAACGGTATGCCGCGCAGCGCCAGCGCCGCTACGCCCCCGGTCAGCGCCAAAGGCACCCCGGTGAATACGATCCCGGCATCGCGCCATGATCGGAACAGCGTGTAGAGCAGTCCGAAGATCAGTAGCAGCACCAGCGGGACCACGATCGAGAGGCGCGTGGCGGCCGACTGCAACTGTTCGAACGTGCCGCCGTATTCGACGTAGTATCCGTTCGGCAGCTCGACCTCCTCGCCGACCTTGGCTTGCAGCTCGTCAATGAAGCCGCCCAGGTCGCGGTCGCGGACATTGGCAGTGATCACCGCTCGCCGCTTGCCGTTCTCGCGACTGACTTGGTTGGGCCCCGATGCGAGCGAGATGTCGGCCAGCTCGCTTAGCGGCACAGAGGCTCCGTTCGCGAGCGGCACTGGGAGGTTGCGCAGGCCGTCGAGATCGGTGCGCATATCCTCGGGCAGGCGCACCACTACCGGGAAACGCCGATCGCCCTCAAACACCTGGCCCGCCTGCTGCCCGCCGGTCGCGGTCGAGACGATGTCCTGCACCGTCTCGACGCTTACGCCGTAGCTCGCCAGCATCTCTCGCCGGGGAACGATGGAGAGCACCGGCAGGCCGGTCACCTGTTCCAGCTTGACGTCCGCGGCACCGGGCACGGAACCCACGACTTCTTCGAGCGCCTGCCCGCTGGCGATGAGCTGGTCGAGATCGTCGCCGAACAGCTTGACGGCAACATCGGCGCGCACGCCCGCGATCAGCTCGTTCATGCGCATCTGCACGGGCTGGGTGAACTCGTAGTTGTTGCCGGGAATCTGATCGACCGCGGCATTGAGTTCGGCGACGAGCTGCTCGCGGGGTTTACGCGGATCGGGCCATTCGTGGCGCGGTTTCAGCATGATGAAGTTGTCCGCCACCGATGGCGGCATCGGGTCGGTCGCCACGTCGGCCGTGCCGATCTTCGCGAACACCCGCTCCACCTCAGGGAACTGGCGGATACGGGTTTCCAGCGCCTCCTGCATTTCGATCGCCTGTGATAGACCCGTGCCCGGAATGCGCAGCGCGTGCATGGCGATGTCGCCCTCGTCGAGCTGCGGGATGAATTCCGAACCGAGCCGCGTCGCGCCCGCGCCCGCCAGCGCGACTAGGATCATCGCCCCGGTCACGACCGGCTTGGGCCGCGCGAGCACCCGGTCGAGCAACGGCGCGTAACGGGTGGATATCCACCGCATCACGCGGTTTTCCTTCTCCTCCACCTTGCCGGTCACGAACAGGGCGACCGCCGCCGGAACCAGCGTGAGCGAGAGGATCATCGCCGCCGTCAGCGCCAGCACCACAGTGATCGCCATCGGGTGGAAGGTCTTGCCCTCGATCCCTTCGAACGCGAAGATCGGCAAATAGACTGCGGTGATGATGACAATGCCGAAGATGCTCGGCCGGATCACCTCTGCACTGGCAGACGCGACCAGCCCGAACCGCTCCTCGCGATCGAGCAGCCTGCCGAGGCGGTGCTGCTGTTCGCCCAATCGCCGCAGGCAGTTCTCGACGATGATCACCGCCCCATCGACGATAAGCCCGAAGTCGAGCGCGCCGAGGCTCATCAGGTTGGCCGACGTCCGCGTCGCCAGCATCCCGGTCAGCGTCATCAGCATCGCGATCGGGATGACGGCGGCAGTGATCAGCGCCGCGCGAAAATTGCCAAGCAGCAGGAACAGCACCACCACGACCAGCAATGCACCTTCGGCAAGGTTCTTCTCAACGGTGGCGATGGTTCGCTCGACCAGCTCGGTCCGGTCGTAGAGTGGGTGCGCCACCACTCCTTCGGGCAGCGATGCGGTGATCTGTTCCAGCTTGTCGGCGGTGGCCTGTGCGACCACGCGCGGATTCTCGCCAGTGAGCATCAAGACGGTGCCCAGGACGATTTCCTTGCCGTCCTCGGTCGCGGCGCCTGAACGCAGCTCCGAGCCGATCGCGATGCCCGCAACGTCGGACACCCGGATCGGCACACCGCCGCGCGTCGCGATCACGATGCCGCCAAGGTCCGCTTCATTCGCCGCCTGGCCGGGCACGCGGATCAGGATCTGCTCGCCGCCCCGCTCGACATAACCCGCGCCGCGGTTGGCATTGTTGCGTTCGAGCGCCTCGACCACGTCCGACAAGGACAGGCCCATCGCCGATAGCTGCATCGGATCGGGAGTAACGTGGAACTGGCGCTCGTAACCGCCGACCGTGTTCACTTCGGCCACACCGGGAATGGTGCGCAGTTGCGGGCGCACGACCCAGTCCGATAACGTGCGCAGGTCGGTCGGCGTCCATTCGCTACCGTCAGCCTTGCGCGCGCCGGGCTCGGGCTCGATCGCGAACATGAAGATTTCGCCCAGGCCCGTCGCGATCGGGCCCATCTGCGGTTCGATCCCTTCGGGCAGCTGCGACTTCACCTGCTGGATGCGCTCGTTGACGAGCTGGCGCGCGAAGAAGATGTCGGTTCCGTCCTCGAAAACCACCGTGACCTGGCTGAGGCCGTAGCGCGAGATCGAGCGGGTGTAGTCGAGGTTCGGAATGCCAGCGATCACAGTCTCGATCGGGAAGGTGATCCGCTGCTCGGATTCGAGCGGCGAATAGCCTTCCGCCTCGGTATTGATCTGGACCTGGACGTTGGTGATGTCCGGCACTGCGTCGATCGGCAGGCGCGTGGCGCTCCACACGCCGAGCGCGCTGAACAGGGCGACGAGCGCGAGGACAAACCAGCGCTGGCGGATCGATAGTCCGACGATGCGGTCAAGCATGGTGCGCGCTCCCCTTAGTGATCGTGGCTCGCGCCGGACTTTTCGATGTCCGCACGCACGAGGAAGGAGCCCTTGGTCACGTAAGGTGTGCCGGGTTCAATGCCGGAAAGGACTTGGGTGTATTCGGTGCCGCGGCGCCCCAGTTCGAGCATCCGCACTTCGTAGGTGTCGCCGAACCGTGCATAGACCACCTGGAAATCGCGGAACGGCTGGATCGCTTCGGTCCGCACCGCCAGCGGCACGCTCTGCTGGTTGACCTGCAACTTACCCCGCAGGGTCATCCCCGGCCTGATCCAACCGCCCCGGTTGGGGATCGACGCGCGGATCAGCGCAGTGCCCGCTTCGGCGTTGCCTTCGGGCAAATATTGCCCAAGCACCGTCGCGCCGACCGCGCGCCCGTCCTGCGAGGCGACCTCGACCCGCATTCCGGGGCGGACCACGCCCAAGTCCTTCGGGAAGATGTTAAACACCACCGTGGTCGCGGCGGGATCGGTGATCACATAGAGCGGCTGGTCGCCGGTGAAGTTGCCCGGGTTGCCGGGCCGCTCGGCCACCACGCCGCTTACGGTCGCATAGACCGGATAGGTCTGGAGACTTTCCGACGATTCCACCCGCGCCAGCAGTTCGCCTCGCCGGACATAATCGCCGACGTCCTTGGTCACCGAAACCACATGGCCGGGAAACTGGCCGCGGATTTCGGACCGTGCCGAGGGGTTGAGTTGGACGGTGCCGAACAGCTCGCGCTCGTCGCCGATGCTGGCGGGGCCGACGGTCGCGATCTCGATCCCGCCCTGCTCGGCGGCCTCAGGCGTGATCGTGGTGCGCCCCTCGTAGCTGTCATAAGTCCAGCGGCTGCGCTTACCATCGACCACCGCCACCACCTCGACGTCGAAGCTGTGCGGTTCGCCCACCACGCCGCTCCCGACCAGATAGTCATTTTGCGGCGTGAAGCGGAATCGGTCGACCTGCCCGCCGAGCCGGCGCAGCACGATCTGGAGCTCGACCTTGGCCGGGTCCAGCGGCTTGCCATCGAGGTAGGGATAGACGCGATACTGCGGGTCCTGCCCAGCTTCGAAGATGGTCACCTCGACCGACAGCTTGCCGTCCGTCAGCAAACGTCCACCATGCGGCCCTTCGGGAGCCTCGGCCTCTTCGGAATGCTCTGCTTCTTCGGATTCGACCGAGCCGCACGCGGCGAGAGGGAGCGCGATCAGCGCCAGCGGTGCGGCGCGGGTAAGGAACTTCATGTTCATGGCAGAGTCTCCACGGCCACGTCGAAGCGGCCGGTCAGTCGATCGATTTCGGATTGGGCGACGCGGAAGCGATTCATCGCTTCGGCCCATTGCTGCTGGACCTCGACGATCGCGTCGGCGGCGTCCTGCACGTCGGAAAAGCGGAAACCCCCGCGGTTGTAGCCATCGCGGACCTGCTCCAGCGTCTTGACCGCCTGCGGATAGACCTGGTGCATCAGCCCGTCGGCACGCCGGGCGGCGGCGCTGGCTTCGGCGCGCAAACTCGCCAGTCGCCGCAGCCGTGCGAGACGATCGGCCTCGGCCGTGGCTTCGAGCCGCCGCCGCTCGGCTTGGGCGCGTTCGATGTTGCCCTGGTTGCGGTCGAACCGCCCGAGCGGGAAGGAGACCCCGGCGACCAGCGCCACGTCGTTCGTCTCGCGCAGGAACCGCGCCCCGCCACTCACTGCGTAATCCGGCGTCGCGCGCGACTGCTCGACCACGACCCCGGCGCTCGCTTGTGCCAGCGCGGCTTCGCGGACCTGGGCGTCGGCATCGGCCAATGCCTGGGCCATCTCGCCGGGCTTTTCGATGGCTTCCGCCAGCTCCATCGCCGCGCCGTCGCCGCCCCAGAAGGACGCGAGCAGGTCGCTCGACGCCTGCAACTGCGCGTTTGCCTCTTGCACGGCTAGTTCCGCCGCCGCGACCCGTGCTGCGGCGCGGGTTTCGACGAACAGCGGGTCCTTGTAGCCGCGCACCCGCCGCAGCGCCTCGGTCTGCATCGCCTTTTCCGTCTCCAACCGACGCTCGGCGATCCACACGAGCTGTCCGGCGATCTGGGTGTCGATGAAGGCGCTCTGCACCTGCTGCGCCAGTTCCAGCCGCGTGACCCGCGCCTGCGCCTGCGCCAGGTCCACACCGCGCGCGGCAAAGGCCATTCGCGCCGCACGCTTGCCGCCGCGCTCGATCGGCTGCTCGTAGGTGACGGTCACATCGGGCTGTTCGAGCACGCTGTAATTGCCGGTCCCGGCGAAGTTCTCGGCCTCGATCGCTACGGTCGGGTTCAGGCGAAAGCTCGCCTGGCGGGCGCTGGCCCGCGCGGCATCCACGCTCGCCTCGTTGGCAGCGAGCTCAGGCGCGGCCGCGACAGCCTTGTCGACCGCCTGTTCCAGCGTAAGCGGCTCTGCCGCCAAGGGGCTTGCAGCAAGCCCGGCAACCCCCGCGAGGAGGGTCGCAACAATTCCAGATTTCATCGGGGATCTCCTGACGCCCGAATGCAAGTCACGCGGCGGCAGCCGCGCGGCGGTTGCAGGGGGTCAGGAAATCGGAGGGTCGAGCGGGGGCGCCGGTGCGCCGAAGCGGAGAAGCGATGGCTCGGAAGCGAACACGACCTGCTTGTCGAAATGACAGCCAAGTTCAGCCTGTGGCGCCTGCGGCGCTGGCCCCGACGGACAGTGATGGTGGCCTTGGTCGGCGTTCGAATCCGCCCCGGATTCGCCATCGTCTCCGTCATCGCCATCATCGGCGTGCCCGTGTCCGTGCGGGCCGTGGTCCATCATATGCGCCGGATCCACGTCATGAGCTGCGCTCGGTCCGGCATGGAGGCCAGCCGACACGAGAGCCACAATGGCCATGAGGAGGACGAAACGACGCACTGAGGGCTCGTTAGCGCAGCAAACGGTCATGGATAGGTCGCATAAGTGCGCTGACCAAAATCGCCGAACGCGATCACGTTGTAGGGCTGCGTGCTCCCGCCCGCCTCCATCCCCGGCGAACCAAGCGGCATTCCGGCGACCGCCAGTCCCTTGATGTCGCGCGGGCGCTCCTTCAGCAGCCTGGTGATCTCGCGCGCCGGAACGTGGCCCTCGATCACGTAGCCCTCGATCACCGTCGTATGGCATGACGCGAGCGCAGCCGGAACGCCGAGCTGGCTCTTGACGCTCACCATCGGCACGTCCTCACGCACTTGCACCTCGTGCTCCAGATGCTCGCGCGCGTGCGCCGCCCAGGCCATGCAGCACCCACAGCCCGCATCGCGATACATCACGTAAGGCGCCGCCTGGGCCGCGCTGGTGCAAGCGGCTGCGAGCATACCCAGCAACACGATCGCCTTCTGTCGCATCGAACCTGCGCGAACTGTCATGGCATTATCCTTCACACGAACTTCTCAAGATCAGATGTCACGGGCATCGGCGCAAATGCGCTGATGCGAGCCCGTCCAGTGTTGCCGACCGGCAGCTTTTCCGCAAGGCTGCCGATCAGCGCTAGGCCGATCCGCAGGATCTGCCCTGCTAACTCGCGCACGTCACGCACCTCGATCGCATAACGCAGCATATAGCCGTGGGAGCGCAGATGAGCACCGAGCATTGGCTGCGCGACGATATGCGCCCGCTCCAGATGATGCCAGGCGGCTAGGCGATCGCCCTGGCGGCGAGCCGCCTCGAACAGCGCATACGCGGCGGCGAGACATGCTTCGCGCTCATGCCGGGAGGCGGTCACGACCGCACTTCCGCGTCAACGTCCGCCAGCTCGCACCGGGCCTGCTGGAACACCTGGGCGCTACCCCAGATCGCGAGGCTCGCCATGATCGCCGCGACCACCAGATCGGGCCATGCCTGCCCAGTCCCGACCACCCCCGCTGCTGCTCCCAGAACGGCCAGATTGCCGATCGCATCGTTGCGCGAGCATATCCATACCGAGCGCATGTTGGAATCGCCGGTGCGGTTTCGGAACAGCAACAGCGCAACGCCGACATTGGCCGCGAGCGCGAGGACGCCGATCGCGCCCATCGTTTTGGCGTCCGGGCTCGCGCCCACCACAAAGCCGTGGACCGCCGACCCGATCACCCACACACCGAACGCAAGCATCGTCGCCGCCTTCACCAAAGCGGCTCGCGCGTGCCATGCCAGCGCCATCCCGGCAACCCCGAGGCTGATCGCATAGTTGGCCGCGTCGCCCAGGAAATCGAGCGCATCGGCCTGGAGCGCGCGGGAATCGGCCGCAACCCCGGCGATGATCTCGACCAGGAACATCGCTGCATTGACGATCAGCGCGGCCCACAAAATCGTCCGCCAGCGCGGATCGTTGTGCGCGGCGGTGTCCGGTTCGAGCGTCTGGCAGCAGGACTGGCCCATGCCGCTCTCCTTGCAACTGTCGAGTCGCAGCAACATATGCACATTGTAGCAACTACAAGGTCAAGCCATGCGTATCGGCCAGCTCGCCCAGGCAACCGGGACCAGCGCGGAAACCATCCGCTACTACGAGCGCGAAGGCATCCTTCCCGCTGCCGACCGCACCGACAGCAATTACCGCGATTACTCCCCCGATCACCTTGCCGCGCTGGCTTTCGTGCGGCGCGCGCGCGAGCTCGGCTTCGGGATGGCACAGGTGCGGCGTCTGCTCGCTCTATCCGATAATGCGGAAAAACCGTGCGACGACATCGACCGGCTGGTCGAGGAACAGCTCGTCGAAGTCGACCGCAAGATCGCCGATCTCACGCTGTTGCGGGCGGAACTCGGGCAGATGCTGCGCACCTGCAAAGGCGAAAACATCGGCGAGTGCCGCATCGTCGAGAGCCTGGGCCGTCGGCCCTAACAGTGATCAAGTAGGTCGCGGCGCCCACAAGATGACTGCTGCGCCGAAGAGGCAAATGGCGGCCCCGATCACATCCCAGCGGTCTGGCTCGACGCCTTCCGCAACCCACAGCCAGCCAAGCGCGCTGAGAATGTAGATTCCGCCGTAAGCTGCATAGGCTCGCCCGGCGCGGTCCGCTTCGACCAGAGTCAGTAGCCAGGCGAAAGCACAAAGCGCTGCGACACTGGGAATCAACCACAGCGGTGAGCGGTCGAGCTTGAGCCACGCCCAGAATGCGAAGCACCCAGCGATCTCGGCCAATGCGGCAGCGAAGTAGACGACGTAGGCCATGAAACGGATGCTTGGCATGCATGGACGAAGGGAGCAATCAGCAGAACGCCTATGTGTGGGGCCTGCTCACAGCCAGCGCGAATGCGCGAAAATGATTGCGGGACTATTTCGGGACTGCCATGCCAACTTGGTGTCGCCAGCGTCACTGTGCTGCCATCGCAGCATGAGTTGACCAGCCGAGAATTTCGCGTATTTCCGCGCATCTCCACGCCGTGGGGCGGTTAGCTCAGTTGGTAGAGCATCTCGTTTACACCGAGAGGGTTTGGGATTGGGCCGTCAGCAGACCATCGGCTTGTGGGAAAGCGCGTTCGGAAAGCGGACACCTGCGCATGTAGCGAATTGATCCCCCGCTTCGCGCCAATCATCCAGGAATTCCGTCCGCCGACACCCTCCGCAAAGGCAACCAAGGTTGGGCGTCAGGAAATCTTCGCCGCTGGGACTTCCTGGAGCACTGCCGTTCCCATAATTTCCCCGGTAGGCGCATCGTGGGGAGCACCTGCCCGAGGCTCGATGGTGATGGCCAGGGTTACTCCGTCCTGAAGAAACGCGCGCAATTCGGGCGATAGGATGACCGAGAATTGGTCGCTCTCGATCAGGCCCAGCGACCTCGGCACCTCATCATCGGGGATTATCCATAGCTCGGGACCGAATTCCGGTTGTTGCAGGTCGGCGAGACGGAGGGAAAGCGTGCCCGATCCGGGATTGTAGACGGCGCTGAGCAACGGCGCTCCTTCGGCGTCCTTGATCTGTGCCACGTTAACCGGTTGCCTCGTGCCAACAGATGTGTCGCCAGGTGACATCTCAAACGCCGTGACACCCAGGCCGACAGCGAGAATGGCACACGCAGCGGTCGCGCTTATTGCCCAGGTGCGCCACATACGCGCCGGACCATTGTCGTTAGTGGCCTGCAACAGCGGCCTGACTGCTGCTCTCTCGTCGAGGCGACCCTCGATCGCAGCCAGAATCCTAGCGGGCGGCTCCACCGGCTCGACCCCTTCAAGCCAGCGATCTCCGACATTCTGCCACGAATTGACCCGCTCGGCAAAATAGGGGTCGGCAAGCTGTCGGCGCAGGGCCTCGTCGCGCTCGTTACCGTGGAGCAGACCCAGCGCTAGACCGACCGCCATGAGCTCCAGTTCGTCGGATTCCTGGCGATCAGTCATCTGCGAGCTTCCGGCGAATACGCAGCACGGTGCGGCGCACCCGGCTCTTCAGTGTCGCCAGGGGCAGGTCAAGCTGGCTCGCAGCTTCCGGATAAGATTGACCCAGGAGAAAAATCGTCTTCAATTCGGTTTCGCTTTCGGCATCAAGATTTCCGACCGCGACCCAGGCTCGACGCTCTTGCTCGATAGCTATGATACGCTCATCGGCCGCCAGCGCTTCACTTGGCTGCGAATTTAGCTCATCTTCTCCGACGTTGCGATACCTGGTGTGGCGCCGGTGCCAATCGATCGCCGTATTTCGGGCAATCGCGGCGAGCCATGCCAACGGCCTATTGCGCTCCGGGTCGTATCCCTTTGCCCGGTCCCATATTTTCAGAAAAGCTTCCTGCAGCACGTCTTCGGCGGCGGCGTGGTTTCTCGTTATCCCGAGACAGATCGCGAACAATTTACCCGCGGAGTGGGCATAAACGCGCCGGAACGCTTCCCTGTCCTCGTTGGCGACCAATTCGATGTCTTGTGACAGCGACTGGTTTTGTGCGCGATCCGGATCGGGGAAAACCATCCGGGGCTGCGGCGTTGGCGTTTCCGGCATGACGGAGGGCGTACAGCGCTTTGCATCCGAGCGACAGCCCAAACAGCCCTCGCCCGGATACCCGATCCCGTAAATCCGGACAGAATCTTTTCGTAAAGATGTGCATCGATTGCGCCCCGCACTCGTCAACATAGCGGCAGGTGCTTTCGACCAGAGCGCCCGCAATGTCGCAATGGGGTCCGGGTTTCGGATCACCGGCAAGATCGGGGAGATCGCAATGAAGATCAGGAAAGCACTGCCCTATGCGATCGGGGGGCTGTCGCTGGCGAGCGCGGCCATCCTGCTCGCGCCAGGCATGGGTATCATCGCGGCAGACCACCTCGACCCCCCAGCGCGCACTGATCCGGCCGTGGACAGTACCCCGGACCGGGCGGCCGACATCGCCGACATATATGCGTGGCACACGGACACTTCGGTCGTTCTGGTGATGACCTTTGCAGGTCCGCAGGCAACCAACCGACCCGCCACTTACGACCCTGACGTGCTCTACGCCGTCAATGTGTCGAATACCGCGCCGCGGACCACCACGGACATTCCGATCCGGTTCCAGTTCGGCACCGGGGCCATGAACCAGTTCGGCATTCGCGTGACCGGACTGCCCGGGGTTACCGGAGCCATCGAAGGCTCGGTAGAGCAGGTTCTGGAGAAGGATGGGGTCAGGGTTTTTGCCGGTCTCTTTGATGACCCGTTCTTTTTCGACCTTCAGGGCTTCAGGGAAACGGTAAGCACCGGCACCCTGAGCTTCAATCGCAACCGCGACTTTTTCGCCGGGCAGAACCTGACCGCCGTGGTGATCGAAATTCCCAGGAACCGGATCGACACTGGCGCAGTCGTCGACGTCTGGGGCTCGACTGCACGTTTCGGAGGGCAGCTGTGATGAGTATCTCGATTAACCGCGGCCTGCGCCGCACCGCCTTGGCCACTTCGCTGTTCGCAAGCCTCGCGACGTTGTCGGGATGCTTCGACGGCAGCGACGACGACGAACCGATCGCGATGCCTTCGCCGACACCCAGCCCGACCCCGACGCCCACGTCCTTCAACGTGCAACGCTGCCTCGATCAGATGATCCCTGGTACGGGCGTGACGGTCGCTCAGGCGGTCGTGCCCGATACGCTCACGCTGAACCTGTCCGCCGCTTCGGGCTTTCCGAACGGCCGCCGACTGCCCGACCCGGTGATCGATGTAACGCTGGCGGTAATATTGCTCGACTTAACCGTCCACTCGCCCGCCACGCTCGCAGGCCTGCCACTGAACCCGCCGGCCAACGATCAGCCATTCAGGAGCACCTTCCCCTACCTCGCCGCGCCGCAGGGCTCACCACCGCTGGCCGACAATACCGGAACCATGTTCACATTCCGTAGCGACTCGGCCTCGAGCTATGTCCGCGTCGACCGGATGGGCATGCCCGCCGTATCGACCGCCCTGATCGGGTCGAGCAGAAAGAACGCCTACAACGACGCCTCGCCTGCGGATGATGCAAGCGGCACGTTCGTCCCCGACCTGAGTGGTTCGCTGACCACGCTCACCAACGCGCTGGCGGATGATCTGACCAGGGCTAACCTGACACCATGCGCGAGACCGCAATAGGGAGCTTCCTGACGTGGATCGCGCGTGTTCCTCGAATGTGGACGGCTGGCGCAGGTTTTGTCGGCGGCCGTCCACACCCGGAACCGGTCGGAGCCGGCGCTATCTCGCAGTGCCGCTTCTCGCGGTCGCTGTTGTTGGTGCTGCCGAGTGGCTGAGTGGCGATACGGTGGTAGCGCCGGTCAATGCGGCGGATTTCGATCGATCGGGATATGGGCCGGCCTCCCATGCCGAGGCGCTCGAGCAGGCCGGTGCGCAAGTCGCGCTGGGCGTGGAACGGGTCGGTAACGACCAGACGCAGTGGCTGCGCCACGAAAGCCTGGCACGCGCCTACCTTGCCCGGTCGCGTCTGACCCACACGTACGACGATCTGGCGAGGGCGGGGAAAGCGCTGGCGGTGGCGCGGCGTCTGGCGCCACCCGGTTCGGGCCCGTCGCTGACCGATGCCATTTTCGCACAGATGACGCACCAACTCGGCCGGGCCGAGGAATCGCTCGCCGCGATGGACCAGTGGGCGGCGTATCCGGAACCGGGGATGCGCGCCGAAAGCCTTTCCCTCAAGGGCGATGTCGCGTTCTATCGCAGCGATTTCGAGGAGGCGCGGCGGCTCTATCAGGAGGCGCGACGACATGGTGGCGATGCCGGAGTCTCGTACCGGTTGGCGATCCTGGCCAAATCAGTCGGTGACTTCGACGCCGCCATTGATCATTTCCACGCGGCCAATCCTCTACCCGAACGGTCCACCCCGCTGGTGAATGCCAACACCGCGATGCAGATCGGCGCGGTGGAGCTGGCCCGCGGCAATTACGCTGCTGCGGGCGAGTGGTTCGCGGTCGCCGACCGTCAGTTCCCGGGCTTCTGGCTGATCGAAGCCCATCTGGCGCAAGCCCAGGCGCTGACCGGAGACGTCCCTGGCGCGATCGCTTCCATGCGGGAAATCGCCCGGCGCGCGCCTTCGGCCGAGGTGATGGACGCGCTTGCCATGCTGCTGCGCACGAATGGCCAGGCGAGCGAGGCCCGCCAGTGGGCGAGACGCGCTGGCGCGATCTGGGACCGCCGGCTCGGTCAGCTCCCCCAAGCAGCCTATGGTCACGCGCTGGAACACGAGATGCTGTTCGGTTCGCCATCGCGGGCTCTCGAACTGGCGCAACGCAATCTGTCCGCCCGGCCCTATGGCGAAAGCAGGATCCTACTCGCCTCAGCGCTGCTCATGAACCGAAGGCCGCAGGCTGCGCTGGCGCAACTGGCCGCGGCCGAACGGTCTGGTTGGCGCAGCGCCCCTCTTTATGCAGTGCGCGCGCAGGCGTTCGAGATGTCGGGTCGCCAAGAAGAGGCGGTGCGCGCCCGCGACGCTGCCACAGCATTGAACCCGCGCATTTTCGAACCGGAAACCGCATTGATCTGGTTCTCGCACGGATGATCGGCCCGCGTCTCGCGCTCTGGTGGCTGATGGGGATGCTTTTTCTCGTGCTTTTTGCCGGGCCGCTGTCGGCCCATTCGACGCCCAATGCAGAAGTCCGGCTGAGCGCGGAAGGCGACGGTGTGGTCGCCGACATCGTGATCCCGCGCGGCGAATATGCCTTTGCTACCGGTCATCCGGTCACCGGCGACGATCGATCGCTGCGCATCGCACGAGATTATCTTCGTGATTCGATGACTGTTCGCAGCCTTGATGGACGCGAGTGGGCCGTTTCCTTCCGTAACGTGGAGTTCGTTCAGTCAATTGGACCGCCCGACCTGCGCGCCGTCGTCAGGCTCGTCCCCCCTGCCGGATCGTCGCCGCACGACATGACGATCGACTGGCGGGCCTTGATGGAAGAGTTGCCTGGTCATTTTGCGTTGTTCATCGTCGAGAGTGGAACGACTGGCGATCGCGGCACCATCGTCGGTGCGGTGCGCGCCGGAGGCCCGCCACTGCGCGTTTCCTTCACGCCCGAAAAGCCGTTCGTCACGCTGAGCAGCGCGATTGCACTGGGCGCCCATCACATCCTCGTAGGATACGACCACCTGCTGTTTCTGCTGGTCCTGCTGCTGCCGGCTCCGCTGGTCGCGGCGTCCGGCCGCTGGGCGAGGCATCGCTCCATCCAGGCGACGCTCACCAGGCTGGCCCAGATCGTCACGGCGTTCACCATCGGACACAGCCTCACCCTCATTGCAGCGACGCTGGGGCAGTGGTCGCTGCCCGTCGCACCGGTGGAGATCGCCATAGCGGTCTCCGTGCTCGTATCGGCCGTCCACGCTCTGCGCCCCCTGTTGCCGGGCAAAGAGGCACTGGTCGCGCTGGTCTTCGGATTCGTGCACGGGCTTGCCTTCGCCACGCTCGTGCAGGACGCGCAATCCGGGGCGAGCAGCGGCGCGCTGGCATTGCTGGGGTTCAATCTCGGGATCGAGCTTGTCCAGTTGGCGATTGTCCTGGTCGTAGTCCCGTCGCTGCTCGTCCTGTCGCGCTATCCGCTTTATCGCGGGCTGCGCGGCGCGCTGGCCTGGTTCTCCATCGCAGCCGCCGCGGCGTGGATTGTCGATCGCGCCACGGGGCGCGGCGGAGGCATGGTGGCGTCGATGGAACTGGTGATGGGCCACATGGCATGGCTGGCTGCAGGAACGACCTTGCTCGCCATCGCCCTTGTGGTCGCGCGACACACGGGCCGAGATCGCACCGGGCTTCCGGCCGGAACCACCGCGCCGTGATCGAGCCGCTGGACCTCCCGGCCCAGGCTACCTCGGCTATCTGCCCGAATTGCGGATGCAATCTGCGCCGGTTCGCGCCATTCGCCTACGGCAACGTCGCGATCGACGCGCGCGGCGAGCTCGTGTTCGAAGGTCGGCCACTCCCCCTTCCCAGAAGCCAGCACATGATCGTGGAGGCTCTCGTCAAGGCCGAGGGCCGGGGCCTGACGCGGTCGCTACTGGCAACCTTCATCGACAGCGAGATCTATGACCAGACGGTATCGAAATACATCGAACGCATTCGCTCGAGCTTTAGGTGCGTCCAACCTGACTTCGACCAGATAAAGGCACTCAGGGGCTTTGGCGCGTACCGGTGGGATTACCGATCCTCGACGTCAAGTGAAGCGGCTTAGCGGAATTTTGACGGGGGGCTAATGGGCCGCCTGCCCGAATAGTTCCTTCACGCATTCAGCAGCCTTGCTTCGATGACCGAAATTGGCGCGCACAGCTGACTGGCGGCTGCTGGACCGTGAGCAGACTGCTCGCTCCTTGCCCATGATTAGCTTAGGTGTCACAAGCCAAACTCCCATTACACCCGCTCTACGGTCGGCGACTTCGCGCCAGCCGATCGCGTCTTCCACAGCGACCAGCCTACGCCGGTCGCAAGGATGGCGAACGTGACGCCTAGAGACACCGACGGAGGTATCTTGGCCAGGCCAAGAGCATCGGCGAGGAAGATTTTCGAGCCGATGAAGACGAGCAGGATCGCCAAGGCATACTTGAGATAATGGAAGCGGTGAACCATTGCCGCCAGCGCGAAGTAAAGCGCGCGCAGCCCAAGGATCGCGAAGATATTCGAGGTGTAGACGATGAACGGATCCGTTGTGATCGCGAAGATGGCCGGAACGGAATCGACCGCGAACACGAGATCCACGATCTCGATCATGATGAGCGCAAGGAACAGCGGTGTGGCATAGCGCGCGGGCCGGCCGGTCTTCGGGTCCACCTGCCTGACGAAGAACTTCTCGCCGTGAAGCCGGTCGGTTATCCGCATGCGTTTTTCGAGAAACCGCAGTACGAGATTGGAGCCGGGATCGTACTCCTTGTCGGCCAGCACCCACATCTTGATTCCGGTGAAGATCAAGAAGGCGGCGAAAATGTAAAGCACCCAGCCGAACTGCTGGACGATGGTCGCGCCTAGACCGATCATGATCGCGCGGAGCACAATGACGCCCAGGATGCCCCAGAACAGCACGCGGTGCTGGTAGATGCGCGGGATTGCGAAATAAGTGAAGATCATCGCGATGACGAAGACGTTGTCCATCGCCAGGCTCTTCTCGATGACGAAGCCGGTGACATACTGGATGCCCGCAGTCTCGCCCATGTACCACCAGACCCACGCGCCAAAGCCGAGGCCGAGCGCGATGTAGATCGCCGAAAGTATCAGGCTTTCTCTTACCTCGATCTCGCGCTGCTTGCGATGCAGCACGCCTAAATCGAGCGCAAGCAGCGTGATGACGATCCCAAGGAAGGAGAACCACATCCACAGAGGCTGACCGAGCCAAACGTAATCGAGCAATTCCATCATCGTGATCCAGCTAGTGCGCGGCCATTGGCGCCAGTCCGCCCGACCGCAGACCGCAAGGTCAATCGCGATCAGGATCCCGGTTACGCGCAGAGAAAATCCGCCGTCGATCGCAGGGTCGACGGCGGCAGGTGTCAGTCGAACAACTCCGACAGGAACGACTTCCTTGGTTTGCCGTGTCGAAAGCGATCGTCGTGCTGATCGCGATAGTCGCTGCGATGACGATCAGAGCGATACCCCGGACCATCGCGCCATCCGGCCGTTGAGTCCGGTGTCGTGGATGCGATGATCTTGTCCAACTCGCCGCGATCGAGCCAGACACCCCGGCACTGGGCGCAGTAGTCGATCTCCACCCCGGCCCGATCGGACAGGGTCAGACCGGTTCTGCACACGGGGCACGACATCGCCGCAACTGCCGCCGGGCTACGCATGGCTCGCAACCGCATGCCGCGACGGGCGCATGAGCCGGTGCATGCGGTCCTTGATGACAAGTTTGAGCTTCTTGAGCCGGAGCAGCCGGAAGGTATCCGGTGCGCGGCGCTTCTGCTCGCTCCTTAGTTCGGCATCCAGCCGTGCGTGGGCAAGCATGAGACGATAAAGGAACGGGTTCATTGCCACTCTCCAATCGATGATACATCGATCGGGCCTGCTGCAATGCAATGTCATGATCCATGACCGGCATCGGGCTGACCCGATGCGTTCCGACATCGCGCCTGTCCATCAAGGACAGCCGCCAGAGGGGCCCGGTCCGCAAATCTCGATCTATGCCGGGCAGGCGTCGAACGCCAATCGCGATTTGCGTCGGCAGCGATAGGCGCTGCCTATCGCATTTGCACAGACCTCAGCCACTGTCGCCGACCAGCCGGTGCGCCTCCTCGGCAATGCGATTGGCGATGCTGGCGTAGATGTCGGCGTATGCGGCGCCCGTGCGCCATGCGGCCGCGATACTGCGATAGTGATTCCATCCGGCAGGCTGGAGCACCTTTACGCCTGCAAGGCCTCCAACGTCCGAACGCACGTATAGTTCGGGGAGAATCGCCAGTCCCAGGCCGGACGCGGCCATCTGGTGAATGCTGTCGAGGCTGGTGCCCGAGTAATCGCGGAGGAGCCGCATACCATAGGCAGCGCAGATGTCTGCCACCTGGCGGTGCAGGTGATGGCGATTATCGAGGCTGAGGATCGCCGCACCCGCAAGATCACCGATCTCGAGCGCCGGGACCGCGGCTAATTGATGATCGGGCGCTGCGACCACCAGTAGCCGTTCACGAAACAGTGGCTGCACGTACAGCTCGCCGCCGTCGATCGGCAGCGGCCCGACGATCATGTCGAGCGCACCTCGCGACAGAGCGAGCGCTTGCTCATCCGGGATGCCCTCGCTCATGTGGAGCCGCAGATCAGGCATTTCGCGGTGCAGCACGGCGACCAGCGGCGGCATCAGGTATGGCCCCAGCGTTGGTGTGATGCCGAACCGCAAGATGCCTGCCAGGGCATTGCGCGAACGTAGCGCGAACTCGTGCAAGTCCCGTACCTGAACTGTCAGCAAGCGAGCGCGTCCGGCAATCTCGCGACCCACAGGCGTCAGTTCGGCGCCCGACGAACGACGCTCGATCAGTGTTACCCCTAGCTGGTCCTCCAGGGCTCGCAGTTGCTGACTGAGCGTTGGCTGGGCTACGTTGCAGGCATCTGCGGCGCGGCCAAAATGCTGATAGTCCGCGATCGCCACCAGATACTCGAGCTGGCGTAAAGTTGGCATCGAGGGCTTACCTTTCGGCCATCAACTTGATCGAGATCCAATGTCGTCCGGATATTCGATCATGCTTTCGCTTGTAGTGACAACATCAAAACCTTTCCGGTCGGATCACGTCGATGCGGGATCGCAAGACGATCAGCCCGTGACTGTCCAGTAGCGGGGCGAGAAGGTCCATGAATCTTTCGGCTCGCTCGCTGCTCGCAACAGCCAGGAAAATGTACTTCGCAGTCGCGCCGCTGAGCAGATCTTCAGACCATTCTCCATGCCGTCCCCGCCCGCTCTCGGTGCGGATCAGCGTATGGCCACTGATACCGGCCATCTCTGACAGGCGCACAACTTGCGGAGCGAGCGGTGCATCGACGAGCACCTCGATGCGTTCGCGGGGGGTCGTTTCGATCACAGCGCGGCCCTCATGCTTTCGGCCATCCAACGGAACAGGGGAATCCCGATGACGATGTTGAGCGGGAATGTCACCCCCAGCGACATGGCGAGATAAAGCCCGGCGTCGGCCTGTGGCAGCGACAGGCGCATGGCTGCTGGTACAGCGATGTAAGACGCGCTGGCCGCGAGGATACCGAGCGCCGCCGTGGAGGGTGGATCAAGGCCAATCATCGTTCCCGCCAGCACGCCGAGCGTACCGTTTACGACCGGAAATACGAGGGCCAGCATGGCTAGCCGCCATGTGAGCGAGCGGGTCTGCAGGACACGCCGCATGGCAATCAGCCCCATGTCGAGCAGAAACAGGCACAAGACGCCCGTGAAGCCTGCCTGAAAGAACGGCGCGATCGGTTCAAATCCGCGTTCCCCAACGGCGATGCCAATGAAAAAACTTCCCAGAAGCAGGACCACGGACCCGTTGAATGCGACCTCGCGCACCAGCTCGCGGGAGAGGAAACTGCCCGATTGCCTGCGTGCAATGAACAGGCCCGACAGGATAGCGGGAGTTTCCATCATTGCCAGAACCGCGACCATGAAGCCCGCTATCGCGAATCCCGCCTCCCCATAAACCTGGCTGGCGGTGACGAACGTGACGACGCTCACCGAGCCGTAGTGAGCTGCCACCGCTCCGCTGTTCGTTCGATCGAGGCCGCCGATGCGGGTCAAAACCGGGGCAACCCAGAATGGTATCGTCGCGCTCAATGCAAATCCGACGGCCAAGGCGGTCAGCAGTTCGGGTCCGATACCGGCCTTCGCAACCTCAACCCCACCCTTCAGGCCAATCGCCGCCATCAGATAAAGCGACATGCCCTTGGCGAGAGTTTCCGGCACCGACAGGTCCGAGCGCGCCGCTGCGGCCAGCGCGCCCAGCACGAAGAATAGGATCGGCGCGGAAAGGAGGGTGGCTGTTAACTGGTCCATGACGCGCCCGATTCTTTATTCGATTTCCGTGATCGGTGCATACCCTACTTTGCCGGCCTCGCCTTCTTTGCAACCGTGGCCCGGCTTGCGCTTCGATCATCGCATTGGCGCGATAAAGGCGCGAGGGCTCGCAGCCACCCCGTGAGCCGCGTCAAAAACTGCCGGGCCCATATTCGTCTGCCATGCGCCTCGATGATCGTGCGCGAGATCGACAGGCCCACGCCCATACCGGTGCGCTTGGTGGTGATGAAGGGCTGCCCCACAGTTTCTCGGCAACGTCTGTATCGATGCCGGGTCCGGTGTCGATTACCGATACCTGCGCCATGTCATCGTCGGCCTGCTCGATCATGACCGTCAACTCGCGTCGCGCCGAAGCCGGATCCGCCATCGCGTCCACGGCATTGCGCACCAGATTGAACACGACCTGCGCGCCGCGAAGTGGATGGGCAGGTGCTCATCGTTCCGATCGCCATTGCATCGTTCCGGGTCTCGATCGGCATCATGAGCACCATAGTGGTGTGAAGAGCATCATGTCTGCCGAGCACGAAGGAGTACACCATGAGCTGCCCGCATTGCGGTGAACCGTCACCTCCCGGCCCTCTGGACGTCCGCAAATGCGTGCCGCGCCCGGTCGCCAGAAAAGATGCGTGGCCACGCGGCTCATGTGCTTGACGCGGCGACGGGGCTTCAAAGCCCCGCGCAAGTTGGCGGTGGGATCCGCAGACGCCAAGCCGCAGGCGATCGCGAACTGGAAAACTTGCCCGACGCCCTGTTTCGCGCGGCGACTGATATCGAGCGCGCCGCGAGCCTCAATCTTGCGCACCATCTCGAGAACATCCGGCGGCGCGATTTCGTGCATCAGCTTGTCGCCAAGGACAGGGAACACGTCTCGCTCGAGACGCGACCAGACGCGGGCTGCGTGTGCTGGATCAAGCGCCGATGCCCGATTGTCGTGCCAGCGCTCGGCAACAGAACGGAATGTCTCTGCATTTTCCGGGCTCATTTCGAGCCTGTTCTTCATCGGGTCCTTGCGCTCGACGAGCAACGCTTTCGCCGCGGTCCGCTTCTCACGTGCAGCCGCTATGCCAACGTCGGGATAGGCGCCGAACGAGAGCAGCTTCTCTTTGCCCCCATACCGGTACTTCATCCGCCAGAGCTTCGCGCCCTTGGGCTGGACCAGCAGGAACAGGCCTTCCCCATCCGCGAGCTTGTACGCCCGCTCGCGAGGCTTGGCATTCTTGGCTTGAAGTTCCGTCAGAGGCATTGGGGGTATCGCTCCTTTCCGACACCTGGCGAAAATACCCCCAAAATACCCCCACACCAAATCTGGCTGCATGCGGAAACAAGCGGCAGCGTGCGGACGCGAATCACCCGCAAGAGTTTGGGTTTCTTCGATTTTTTGGAATAATGCGGACGCTTCTGGAAGCGTCCGGAATGTGGGATGGTAGCGGAGGAGGGACTCGAACCCCCGACACGCGGATTATGATTCCGCTGCTCTAACCGGCTGAGCTACTCCGCCCCAGGGGCTTGCCGGGGCCAGGGGCCGCGCGGCGTTCCCCGCCGGTGCGGGGACAGGCGGCGCATTTAGGGCGGTGCGGCATCACGGTCAACCGCCCAAATGCGGGTTGGGCCTGCTCCTTACACTTCTGCCGCGGCCCGGTTCATGCGCAGCACCTTGGCCGCCAGCCCGCGGTTCAGCGCGCCGTCGATCGCATGGCCGATTTCCGGCGCCGTCCGGGCAAGCTGGGCCAGCGCGTCGCGGTCGAACACCGCGATCCGCACAGGCTCGATCACGATTACCGTCGCAGTCGCCCGCTCGCCGGTGACCAAGCTCATTTCCCCCAGAAAGTCGCCCGACCCGCAGGTGCCCACCTGCCGCCCATCGTGCTCGATCCTTGCCGATCCGCGGGCGATGTAGGCCAGCGCGGCGGGCTTGCCTGCCCTTGCCGCATCAGCACCTCGCCCTCGTCAGCATCGCGCCATTGCAACAGCCCCAGCAGGCGGCGCTGGCGTGACGGTTCCTCGACCCTCAGCACGTGCTCGAGCAATTCGTGCTCCTCGCGCCCGAGATCGCCCGTGCGCGAACGGTAGAGCAGCACAGCGAGCTGGACCGCGTTGGCCGCGACGAACAGGACGAGCCAGACATGAAATGCCGCAAAAGTTCCCGCCAGGATCAGATACAGCAGCGCGGCAAGCCCGGCGAGAAGCGCCAGCACCCGCAATGGGCGCATCGAGGTCATCAGCATCGACGCGACAAGCAGCGCCGCGGCCAGATGCGCGATGCCGGCTTCACCCATGCCCCGATCTCCCGCCTGCACGAAAGGGATAGTCGCGGATATGCTGCCACGGCCCGCCCAGATAACGGTACAGGCCCAGACCACGGAAGGCAAAGTCGCACACTTTAACCTGAGGCGCGAGGCTTGCCTGCAATGCGCGCGCCTCGGCCACGGAAACCTTGTTCTGCACCGTGATGTGGAGGCGCGGGCGGTGGGAGTCCTGCGCCGTCAGGAGACCGTGAAACCGCTGCGCCAGCCGATCGCGCAGGGCCAGCAGCGCGGGACTGGCAATGCGCAGCGCGGTGCCCCGCCCCAGCGGCATCACCCCTTCAAGCCGGGCGGCGAGCGGCCCATTGTCGCGCGCCTCTTCGGCAAGCGCCTGTTTCACCTCCGCCTCGTTTGAGGGTGGCAAGGCATGGAACAGCGTGACATGGGCGTGAAGGAAATTGCGCTCGGGCGGAAAGTGCCGTGCCCTGAGATCGCTCGCCCACCGGTGCAGGTCCTGGGGAAGAAGCGCCGTGACGATCAGAGGCGCGGGCAGCGGCGCGCCGGTCACATCTCGCCGCGTTCGCGCCGCAGTGCATACCATTTGTCGACCGCGCGCTGGTGTGCGGCGTAGTCCTTGTTGAACTCGTGCCCGCCAGTGCCATCCGCGACCATATAGAGCGCGTCAGTCTCGGCAGGGTTGAGTACGGCGGCGATGCTCTCGCGTCCCGGATTGGTGATCGGCCCCTTTGGCAGCCCGGCCATCGAATATGTGTTGTAGTCGTTGATCGCGGCGATTTCCGACTGGCGGATGCGGCGGCCCAGCGGCTTGCCCTTGGTGATCGGGTAGATGATCGTCGGGTCGGCCTGGAGGAACATCCCCTGCTTGACCCGGTTGGAATAGAGCCCCGCGACCATGCGCCGCTCGCGCTCGACGCCGGTTTCCTTTTCCACGACCGAGGCGAGGATCACCGCGTCACGTATATTGTCGACCGCGATGTCCGGCCCACGCTTGGGCCAGGCTTCGGCCAGGTAGTTCTGCATCGCCGCCTGCATCCGGGCGAGCACCGCAGTGCGCGCCTCGCCACGCTCGAAATCGTAGGTGTCGGGCAGAACCGAACCTTCTTCGGGCACGGGAATATCGCCGGTGAGATGTTCCTCCGCCATCAGCCGTTCGTAGACAAGGATCGACGGCATTCCTTCCGGAATGGTCACGAAGCGCCGGATCACGTCGCCCGACTGGAAGGCGGAAAGGATGGCGCCCTGGCTCATGCCTGGGGTGAGCAGGAACTCGCCCGCCTGGATCGGGGTGGAACTGCCGAGCAGCTTCGCCCGCAGCAGGAAGGCATCGGCCGAGCTGACCAGCCCCTCCGCCTCGAGCTTGCGGGCAACCGAGGTCAGCGACGAACCCGACGGCACGATGAACGAGGTCTCCTCCTCGATCGTAGCCGAGCCGAGCAAGCCGCTGAACGCCACCGCAGCCAGCAAAGCGACGATTACGCCGACGAGAACCGCCGCGCGGCGCATGTCAGTCGACCTTCTTCATCACCAGCGATGCATTGGTGCCGCCGAAACCGAAGCTGTTGTTGAGCACCGCACGGACCTCGCGCTGGCGAGCCTTGTGCGGGACCAGATCGACGCCCTCGGTACCCTCGTCGGGATCGTCGAGGTTGAGCGTGGGCGGAACCACCTGGTCGCGGATCGCCAGGATGCAGAAGATCGCCTCGACCGCGCCCGCACCGCCCAGAAGGTGCCCGATGGCGGATTTGGTGCTGCTCATCGACGCACCGCCCAGATCGTCGCCCAGCACGCGCTTGACCGCTGCCAGTTCGATCGTGTCGGCCATGGTCGAGGTGCCGTGGGCATTTACGTAGTCGACATCGCCCGGCTCCAGCCCCGCCTTTTTCAGCGCCATGCGCATCGCCAGTTCGGCGCCCTTGCCCTCGGGGTGCGGTGCCGTGACGTGGTAGGCATCGCCCGACAGGCCGTAGCCGACCACCTCGGCATAGATTTTCGCGCCGCGCGCCTTGGCGTGCTCGTATTCCTCGAGCACGACCACGCCCGCACCCTCGCCCATCACGAAGCCGTCGCGACCCTTGTCGTAGGGGCGGCTGGCCTCGGCGGGCCGATCGTTCATGCTCATGTTGAGCGCCCGAGCCTGGGCGAAGCCGGCAACGCCGAGCGGATTGATGGTTGATTCCGCGCCACCCGCCAGCATCACGTCGGCATCGCCGTCACGGATCATCCGCGCAGCGTCGCCGATCGAATGCGCGCCGGTCGAGCACGCGGTCACGACCGCATGGTTCGGGCCCATCAGGCCGTATTTGATCGAGACCTGCCCGCTGATGAGGTTGATCAGCCGTCCGTGGACGAAATGCGGGCTGACACGGCCCGGCCCGCGTTCCTTGAGGACGATCGATTCAGTCTCGATACCCGGCAGGCCGCCGATGCCCGACCCGATCGAACAGCCGGTCCGCTCCTTCAGTGCGTCGTCCATCTCGGCCAGGCCGGCATCCTCCAGCGCCTGCCCGGCGGCGTCGATGCCATAAATGATGAACGGATCGACCTGGCGCTGGACCTTGTGATCCACCCGCTTGTCGGGATCGAAGCCCCACTCGTGGTCCTTAGGCTTCACCTCGCACGCGATGGTACATTTGTGGTCGGCGGTGTCGAAGCGGGTGATCTGCCCCGCACCGCTCTTGCCGGCGATGAGGTTCTTCCACGTGGTTTCGACATCGCCGCCCAGCGGGGTGACAAGGCCAAGACCGGTTACGACGACACGACGCATGGAACTCTCCGTAAAAAGACAACAGGCCCGGCCCGCTTCCGGGTCGAGCCTGTCACTTCCCGCCGGCTGGCCGCGCGGCGAGCACGGCGGGTCGGGCGATCAGCCCTTGTGCTCTTCGATGTACTTCGTCGCATCGCCGACGGTGGTGATCTTTTCCGCCGCATCGTCGGGGATCTCGACGCCGAATTCCTCTTCGAACGCCATGACCAGTTCGACGATGTCGAGGCTGTCCGCGCCCAGGTCATCGATGAAACTGGCTTCCTGGTTCACCTTGTCGGCCTCGACGCCGAGATGCTCGACGACGATCTTCTGCACGCGTTCAGCGGTATCGCTCATATTCTTCCCTCTGTCTTTGGGGGTTTCAAAGTTGGCTTTCGCCCTAATGAACGGCGGGGGCGCTGGCAAGAGCCAGCGCTAACACTGCTCGGTAGCGATGCCGGAGAAATCAAGCTTCCGGCTTGGGAGCCTCTACCGTGCGGATGTGCACGTCGCGCAGCGCGCGCGGCGTCACTTGCGACGGCGCGCCCATCATCAGGTCCTGCGCGCGCTGGTTAAGCGGGAAGGCGATAACCTCGCGGATGTTGGGCTCGTCGGCCAGCAGCATCACGATGCGGTCGATTCCGGGTGCCGAGCCGCCGTGCGGCGGCGCACCCAGCTTGAACGCCTCGATCATGCCGCTGAAATTCGCATCGACGTCGGCCTGCGAGTAACCGGCGATCTCGAACGCCTTGTACATTATCTCGGGCTTGTGATTCCGGATCGCTCCGCTCGACAGCTCGTAGCCGTTGCAGACGATGTCGTACTGCCAAGCCTTGATCGTCAGCGGGTCTTCGTTCTCCAGCGCTTCCATCTCGCCCTGCGGCATCGAGAAAGGGTTGTGGCTGAAATCGATCTTCTTGGCGTCCTCGTCGTATTCGAACATCGGGAAGTCGACGATCCAGCAGAACTTGAAGCAGCCCTCCTCGATCAGGCCCAGCTCCTCGGCGACTCGGGTGCGCGCAGCTCCGGCGAGCTTTACCGCGTCCTTCTCTTTGCCCGCGGCAAAGAACAGGCCGTCATTTTCGCCAAGTCCCAGCTCGGCATAGAGAGCCGCCATGCCTTCCTCGCCGTGGTTCTTGGCAATCGGGCCGCCAAATTCGCCGTTCTTGCGGGTTACGTAGCCGAGGCCTGCGAAGCCTTCCCGCCTCGCCCACTCGTTCATGTCGTCGAAGAACTTGCGGCTCTTCTCGTGCGTCGCGGGCGCGGGGACCACGCGGACCCGGCCGCCACCGCCGACGATCTTCTCGAACAGGCCGAAACCGCTTGTCGTGAAGTGCTCGGTCACGTCCGAGATTATGAGCGGATTGCGCAAGTCGGGCTTGTCGGTGCCGTACATGAGCATCGATTCGGCATAGGGAATGCGCGGGAAGGTGCCCGCCGGGGTCACGCTCTTGCCGTTCGCAAATTCTTCGAACACGCCCGCCAGCACCGGTTCGATAGCCTGGAACACGTCTTCCTGGGTGACAAAGCTCATCTCGAAGTCGAGCTGGTAGAATTCGGGGCTGCGGTCGGCGCGTAGGTCCTCGTCGCGGAAGCACGGCGCTATCTGGAAATAGCGGTCGAACCCGGCCACCATCAGCAACTGCTTGAACATCTGCGGCGCCTGCGGGAGCGCGTAGAAGCGTCCCGGATGGAGGCGGCTGGGGACCAGGTAGTCACGCGCACCCTCGGGGCTCGATGCGCCCAGGATCGGCGTCTGGAACTCGGTGAAGCCCCGCTCGATCATGCGGCGACGCAGCGACGCGATTACGTTCGAGCGCAGCACGATGTTCTTGTGCAGCCGCTCGCGCCGCAAGTCAACGAAGCGGTACTTGAGGCGCGTTTCCTCGGGATAATCCTCCGCCGAATTGACGATCAGCGGCAGCTCCTCAGCACGGCTCTGCACGGTGATCTCGCGGGCGAAGACCTCGATCTGGCCGGTTGGGAGGTTGGGATTGATCGCTGCCTCGGCACGTGCCTTTACGGTGCCCTCGATCGTCACGACCGATTCCAGCTTGAGCTTCTCCAGCACGGGCAGGGCCGCACTGTCGCTGTCGGCAACCACCTGGGTGATCCCGTAATGATCGCGCAGGTCAACGAACAACACCCCGCCGTGATCGCGCTTGTTGTGCACCCAGCCCGACAGGCGGACGGTTTCGCCGACTTCAGCCTCGGTCAGCGCTGCACAGGTGTGGGTACGATAGGCGTGCATCTAAACTCTTTCCAATTTCGGAGCTATGGCGCTAAGGGCGCGCGCACTCGCGCACCGGACAAAGGTCCGTGTCGCGCGCGCTAACAGGGGATGCGGCCGGCTTTGTCAAGCAGCGCAGCCCGTTGGGATAAGCCCCGAGTGGCGGTACTCCGCCCGCATACAGAAAAGAACGATGAAAATACACGACCTGATCACAACGACCGCAGCGCTCCAGGAGCTCTGCACCCGCCTCGCAAAATCCGATTTCGTGTGCGTCGACACCGAATTCATGCGCGAGAACACCTATTGGCCCGAGCTGTGCCTGGTCCAGATCGGCAATACCGAGGAAGCCGCCGCGATCGACCCGATGGCCAGCGGCATCGACCTCGCCCCGTTGCTGGAACTGCTGTGCGACAACGAAGACGTCCTCAAGGTATTTCACGCCGGCGGGCAGGATGTCGAGATCATCTACAACCTGACCGGCACCACCCCGCATCCGATTTTCGACACCCAGATCGCCATGATGGCGGTCAGCCAGAGCGAGCAGATCGGCTACGCCAACCTGGTCGAATCCTGGCTCGGGCTGACGATAGACAAGGGCGCGCGTTTCACGGACTGGGGCCGCCGCCCGCTGACCGAGCGGCAGATCGAATATGCCATCGGCGACGTGACGCATCTGGCCAAGATCTTCCCCAAGATCCTGAAGAAGCTGATCAAGACCGGGCGTGGGGCATGGCTCGACGCCGAGATGGAAAAGCTCGCCGATCCGGACAACTACCGCACCGATCCGGAAAGCGCGTGGAAGCGGATTCGCCAGGCCGGACGCAACCCGCAGGTGCTCGGGCGTTTGAAGGTGCTCGCCGCCTGGCGCGAGCAGGAAGCGCAGCACAAGGACATCCCGCGCGGCCGGATCATGCGCGATGAAACGCTGGCCGATCTCGCCAGCCACCCGCCTCGACAGCAGAGCGACCTCACGAAAGTGCGCGGTCTTTCCAACGCCTGGAAGGACAACGACATTGGCAAGCGGCTGATGAAGGTGCTGGAAAAGGCCGAGCCGCTGTCGCCGGACGAGATGCCCGCCAAGGAGAAACGCGGCGCGCCGCTGGGCAAAGAAGGCGCGCTGGTCGCCGACCTGCTCAAGCTGCTGCTCAAGATTCGCAGCCGCGAGATCGACGTCGCATCGCGCCTGCTGACCCGCTCGGAAGAGATGGAAGCACTCGCCGCCGGTGTACGCGACCTGCCGGTGCTCGACGGCTGGCGCTACGAGGTGTTCGGACGCGACGCGCTTGAACTGGTCGAGGGTAAAATGGGCTTCGCGGTCAAGCGCGGCAAGCTCGCCATGACCCGGATCGAGGCGGCCCCGGCCGAACTTCCCGAGGCGCAGGCGGCGGAGTGATCGCGTGAGCACTTACCTGCCCACGATCAAACAACTGCAGTACCTCGTTGCGCTGCATCAGCATGGCCATTTCGGGCGCGCGGCCGATGCCAGCTTCGTCTCCCAATCAACCCTTTCGGCGGGCATCCGTGAATTGGAAACGCTGCTCGGCGTCACGCTGGTCGAGCGCAGCCGTCGCGTGGTGCGTTTTACCGCTCTCGGCGAGCAAGTTGTGGCCAAGGCTCACCGCCTCCTGCGAGAGGCGGAGGACCTTGTCGATCTGGTCCAGGCAAGCGGCAAGCCTTTGTCGGGTTCGCTACGCATGAGCGTGATCCCGACCATCGCGCCCTTCATGCTCCCGCGCATCCTGCCACGCCTGCGCCGTGAGCGGCCCGACCTCAAGTTGTTCCTGCGCGAGGAAACCAGCCACGACGCGGTGGAGAGCCTGCACCACGGCCGGGTCGATTGCGTGCTCCTCGCCCTGCCCTTCAGCACCGGCGAGGTGGACATGGAGCACATCGCCGACGATGCGCTCTATGTCGCCTTTCCCAAGGACGATCCGCGCGATCCGCCCGCCGCGGTCCCACCGTCGATGATCGACGAGGGGCGCCTGCTGCTGCTGGAAGACGGGCACTGCCTCAAGGAACACGCGCTGGCCGCGTGCAACCGCCCCGAACTGCGCGCCTCGGCGACGATGATCGGCACCTCGCTCCACACGCTGGTGCAGATGGTCGACAACGACCTCGGTCTCACCATGCTGCCCGAAATGGCGGTGGAGGCGGGGATTCTCTCCGGCACCCAGGTCGTTGCCCGTCCGCTAAAATCTGCCGCTGCCAAGCGCCAGATAGCCCTCATCTGGCGCAAGAACTCTCCGCGCGCAGACGATTTCAGGCTGCTGGCCGAGGAACTGCGGGCGGGTTAATCAATCCATGTGCCTGAGGCCGACCCGCAGGTAGTCCCAGCCGGTCACCAGCGTCAGGATCGCGGCAGCCCACAGGGTCGCCAGGCCCACGGTGTGGGGCACGTTCGCTTCCACCTGGCCCAGCATCACCGTCCAGCGCGGCAGGCCCTGCCCGAGAATCAGCGCGCCGAGCGAAACGAGCTGGAACGTCGTCTTCCACTTCGCCAGCTTCGAGACGGGAACCGACACTTGCAACCCGCCCAGGAACTCGCGCAGACCCGAGACGGCAATCTCGCGCACCAGGATGATGAGGCCCGCGATCACGTGCATATCCCCGACGTAGGGTCCGCGCAGTACACCCTGCGCCGCCAGCACTAGGATGACCGCCGCGACCATGATCTTGTCGGCAATCGGGTCGAGAAAGATGCCGAGCTTGGATACTGCTCCGCTCGCCCGGGCCAGATAACCGTCGACGTAGTCGGTGAACCCCATCAGGCAGTAGAGCACGAACGCAATCAGGTAGCCGGTCTGCCACCCTGGCCACCACAGCAGGAAGGCGAGGAGTGGGATCGCGACGATGCGCGACAGGGTAAGGATGTTGGGCAGGCTGAGCATCTAAGCCTTCTACTAGCCTCTAACGCAGCGTCGCAAAAGCCGCCTGCGGCCCTTGTCCGCTACGGCGAGCGCGCTACACGGGTGCGACCGATACGGAGAGTGCGCCGAGTTCCATGACTACATCGACGCACATCCTGCGCCGCCGCCGGTTCCTGCCGCTGTTCGTGACGCAGCTGTTCAACGCCTTCAACGACAACCTCTACAAGACCGCGATGGTGCTGTTCGTGGTCTACAGCATCTACGATTCGGAAGCGGACGAGGCGATGTTCAGCGCCGTGGCGTCGGGTGTGTTCATCCTGCCGTTCTTCGTCCTCTCGGCGCTGGCCGGGCAACTGGCCGATATGCGCGACAAGGCGCGCATAATCCGCATCGTCAAGGCGTGCGAGATCGGCATCATGGCGGTGGGCGGCGCGGGCCTGTTCGTCGCGTGGCAGGACATGGAGTGCGCCGCGTTGGCAGGGCGTTGCTATGTCGCCCCGCCCGCCCTGCTGGCGAGCAGCGCGATTCCGCTCCTGCTCGCGGCACTGTTCGCGATGGGCGTCCATTCGACCTTCTTCGGCCCGATCAAGTACGCGATCCTGCCCCAGCACCTGCGCCCCCGGGAAGTGCTGGCCGGAACCGGCCTGGTCGAGGCGGGGACTTATATCGCGATCCTGTTCGGCACGATTCTGGCGGGCTGGATACCGGTCGAGGTGGCGGCGGTGCTGGTGCTGGTGGTCGCGGTGGCCGGATACCTCACCTCGCGCCATGTCCCCGACGCGCCACCGCAAGCCGACCCGGAGCCGATCGATTACAACGTGCTGCGATCGTCATGGGTGCTGGTGCGCAACACCATGCACGACCGGCGCGTGTTCCTCGCGATCATGGCGATCAGCTTCTTCTGGACCATCGGAGCCGTGCTGTTCATCCAGTTTCCGCCCCTGGCGAAGAACGTGCTCACCGCCAGCAAGGAAGTGGCCAGCCTGTTCCTGGTCATATTCTCGATCGGCGTCGCCATCGGCTCGGTTTCGGTGAACGCCCTACTCAAGGGGACGGTCTCGGCACGCTATTCGCCCATATCGGTCATCTTCATGGGGCTGTTCGTGGTCGGGTTTTATCTCGTCTGCCGGGCATGGGTGCCGCTGCCGGGCGAAGAACTGTTCGACGTCGCCGGATTCATGCGCCGACCGCTCGCAATTCCGCTGCTGCTGTGCCTGCTGGGCATCGCGGTGGCCGGCGGTATGTTCGTCGTCCCGCTTTACGCTTTCCTGACCACTTTCGTGCCCAAGACCCAGACCGCACGGACGATCGCGGCGAACAATATCGTCAATTCCGGCGCGATGGTGGCGGGTTCGCTGCTGGCGACCGGGCTCAGCGCGGCGGAAGTGGCGATCGTCGATCAGGTGCTGTTGAGCGCGGCGATGTGTCTGTTCTCCGCCTGGCTCGGGCGGCGGCTGCTTATCGCGGAACGCCGGGCGCTGGCTCCGGCCTGATCAGGCGATCAGAACGGCGACCACGACGAGGCTGCCGCAATATGCCGCCAGGAACCGGCGCACATCGTCACGGGCGGGGAGCCATTGGCGGCGCGGCGTTGCGGATGTCGCGTCGGCGCGAACGTGCGGCGGCAGACTCGTCCGGAACGGATGCCGGGCGGATTCGTCGGTGAGGACAAGCGACCTTCTCATATGTCGCCGTTAACGGATTGCTAACCAGTTTTCTCCCGCCAATTCCGCACCGTCGCATCGCGGGACATTTAGCCTTGGCGCGAGGTTATCCCCCAGCCATTTCGAGCACCACCGCCCATTCATCGGGGCGGACCTCGCTCACCGACAGTCGTGATTGCCTGACCAGTTCCATTTCTGCCAGCCGCGACTCGGCCTTGACCTGTTTCAGGGTCACCGGACTGGCGAGCTTGCGCACCGGCCTGACCTTGACCGCCGCCCATTTCCCGTCGGGATCGGTCGGATCGGCGATTCCGGCGGCCGAAATCTCGGCAATGCCGACGATTTCCAGTCCGATGTTGGAGTGATAGAAGAACGCCTGGTCCCCGACCTCCATAGCGGCCAGGTTGTTCCTGGCGCGGTAGTTGCGCACCCCGTCCCAGGTTCCCTCGCCCTCGGCCACGAGATCGTCCCAGCCATAAACATCCGGCTCCGATTTCATCAGCCAGTATCTCGCCACCATGTTCTCCTTGCGTGCCCGGGGTTCCCTCGGGGGGCGATAGCGGGACGGAAACCCGCAGTTAACCGCTTTTTCAGCAGCTCCTGCGATAGCGGAATCGGTCGCCATATCTTCAGGGGCACGGCTGCGCAGGCGGTCGTGAGATGGATGAGCGCATACGACACTGCACCGGAACGGGAAATGAAGCCTGCCGATCGCGATCTCGTCGCGCTCGGAGTCGCGTCCGCCGCCATTCTCATGTTCGTCGGCACGGGCAGCACGGTGCTGCCCAAGGTGGTGCAGAGCTGGGCGGGCGTCGGTGAAGGCCCGGATACCCTGCTGGTCAATGCCCTGCTGCTCAATATCGCGCTGATAATCTTCGGCTGGCGTCGCTACAACGAACTGTTGCGCGAGATCGAGCAGCGCAAGTTGGCCGAGGAGCAGGCGCGCAAGCTGGCTGAAACCGATCCGCTGACAGGATGCCTCAACCGCCGCACGATCGCAGCCGCGACCGATACCTTGATCGAAATGCAGGCAGTGCAAGGCGACGGCGTCGCTTTCCTGATGATCGACCTAGACAATTTCAAGCAGATCAACGACCTCTACGGCCACGTCGCGGGCGACGAAGTGCTGCGCGTGTCGGCTGAACGCATATCCGCGCTGGTGCCGCATGGCGGGCTAGTCGCCCGGCTGGGTGGCGATGAGTTTGCCTGCGTCCTGCCGTCTTCTCCGGGCGACAACGAAGCTGTCGATGGCTTCGCCGCGCGACTGATCGAGCGAATTGCCGCGCCGATCATGATCGAAGGCACCTCGGTCGTTGCAACCGTTTCGGTCGGGATCGCTGGGAACGACCTGACCAAGCAGGATGCCGATCAGCCGTGCGATGCCAAGGTCTTGATGCACAAGTCCGACATCGCGATGTATCATGCCAAGAAGCGCGGCAAGAATCGCTGCTTCCGCTTCGAGCCGCAGATGGAGAGCGAATTGCGCTTCCGTCACAAGCTCGAACAGGCCGTGCGGCGCGGCGTCGAAATGCGAGAGTTCGTGCCGTTCTACGAACAGCAGATCGACCTCGAGACCGGCGAACTGGTGGCCTTCGAGATGCTGGCGCGGTGGAACTGCCGCGAAATGGGGAGCCTCGGACCGACCGTGTTCATCCCGGTAGCCGAGGAAATTGGACTGATCGCGGAACTGTCCGAGCAGCTGATTGCTCGGGCTCTGGAAGACGCGAAAGAATGGGATCCGGCGCTCCGGCTTGCGGTCAATATCTCGCCAGTCCAGTTGCGCGACGCCTGGTTCTCGCAGCGGCTTCTCAAGCTGCTGGTTGCGCACAATTTTCCGCCCGAACGGCTTGAGGTGGAAATCACCGAGAGTTGCCTGCACGAAGACATCGCGGTGGTCCGCTCGCTCATTACCAGCCTGCGCAATCAGGGCGTGAAGATCAGCCTCGACGATTTCGGCACCGGCTATTCCAGTCTCTCGCAGCTTCGCACCCTCCCGTTCGATCAGCTCAAGATCGACCGCACGTTCGTAAGCGAATTGCGGGACAGCGGTACGGGCGCGCAGATCCTGGATGCGATCGTGCGTCTGGGCGACGGGCTCAAGATGCCGATCACCGCCGAAGGGATCGAGGATGCGGAAATCCTGCGTGAACTGATCGGGTTCAAGAGCCTGAAAGGTCAGGGCTATCACTACGGCAAGCCCGAGAACGCCGCGGCGGTCCGCGCGCGGCTGTGCGCGATGGGTCGACTGGCACCCGCAGCAGTGCCGCCTGCCGAAGCCGATGCGCCGGCCACCCTTCAAGACAAGGCGCGGAAAGCCTAGCGCACTGGACGCGGCGCACCGCGGACCCTAGATGCCGGGCGCAATGCGCGTCCCCTTCGTCAAGATGCACGGCCTCGGCAACGACTTCGTCGTGCTCGACGCGCGTTCGGAGCCGCTTCCGCCGATCGGGCAGGCGATGGCCGCGCGGCTTGCGGACCGCAACACCGGAATCGGCTGCGATCAGTTGATCCTGCTCGAACCATCGATCCGGGCCGATTTCGCGATGCGTATCTTCAACGCCGACGGCGGTGAGGTGGAGGCCTGCGGCAACGCCTCGCGCGCAATCGCACTGCTTCACGGGCGCGAGGCGGAGGTCGAAACATCCGGGGGCGTGATCGGTTTGCGCCCCGCAGGCGGCGGCGCCACCGTCGACATGGGCGTGCCCCGTTTCGAGTGGGACGCCATCCCCCTCGCCCATCCGGCCGACACGCGCGACCTGCCAGTCGGCTGGGACGAGCTGGAGCGCCCCTGTGCGGTCAATGTCGGCAACCCGCACGTGATCTTCTTCGTGGCCGACTGCGACGCGATCCCGCTCGAACGGCTCGGCCCGCAGATCGAGACCGACCCGCTGTTTCCCGAACGGGTCAACGTCAACGTCGCCACCATCGACAGCGGCGCGATCCGCCTGCGCGTGTGGGAGCGCGGCGTGGGACTGACCCTCGCCTGCGGCACCGGTGCGTGCGCCACGGCGGTCGCGGCGATCCGGCAGCGACTGGTCTCCTCGCCAGTCACGGTCGATTTGCCCGGCGGTCAGTTGACGATCGCGTGGGATGGCGCGGGGCCGATAATGATGACCGGCCCGGCGGCGGAGAGCTTTCGCGGCAGCTTCGAATGGGGCCACTTCGCATGAGCGGAGCGGAAGTGATCTCGCTCGGCTGCCGCCTTAATCTGGCGGAAAGCGAACGGCTGCGCGCGATGTTCGCCAGCGAGCCGGACCTCGTCGTCGTCAACAGCTGTGCGGTGACTGCCGAGGCTGTGCGCCAGACGCGGCAGGCGATCCGCCGCGCCCGGCGCGCGCGGCCCGATGCCCGGCTGATGGTGACGGGCTGCGCGGCGGAGGTGGAGCGCGCTTCACTCGCAGCGATGCCGGAGGTCGACGGCCTGGTGGCCAACCAGGCCAAGCTCGACCCGCGCTCGTGGAACGTGGCCGAGCCGTCCAAGGCGCTGAAATCGAACCACACGCGCGCATTTGTCGCCGTTCAGAACGGCTGCGACCACGCCTGCACCTTCTGCGTGATCCCGCAAGGTCGCGGGCCGAGCCGGTCTGAGAGCATTCCAAACGTGGTGGAACTGGTTCAACGCCACCTCGACGCCGGCGCGGCGGAAATCGTCCTGACCGGTGTCGACCTCACCTCCTGGGGCCACGACCTGCCCGATGCGACGCGGCTGGGTCACTTGGTTGCCGCGATCCTCGGCGCCTTCCCAAAATTGGAACGCCTGCGACTGTCCTCGCTCGATGGGATCGAGATCGATCCGCTGCTGTTCGAACTGATCGCGGGCGAGCCACGGGTGATGCCGCAGGTCCACCTCTCGCTGCAGCACGGCAGCGACCTGATCCTCAAGCGGATGAAGCGGCGGCATCTGCGCCATGACGCGGTGGAATTGGTTGCCGGGTTGAAAGATCTGCGCCCGGAAATCGCGATCGGCGCTGACCTGATTGCGGGCTTCCCGACCGAGGATGGAGCCGCGCACGCCGCGAACCTGTCGATCATCGACGAACTCGACGTGGTCCACGGCCACGTTTTTCCCTACTCGCCGCGCCCCGACACGCCTGCCGCCCGAATGCCGCAAGTGCATCCGACCGAGGTGCGTGTGCGTGCAGCGGAACTTCGCTCCGCGGTCTCGAGGCGTCGCATGGCATGGCTGCAACGGCACCTGGGCGTATCACAGCCGGTCCTCGCCGAGCGCGACGGCACCGGCTACACGCCCGACTACGCCCGCGTCGCGCTGCCGCCGGGCACCGTGCCCGGCACGATCGTTTCCGTTACCCCGATGCAGGTCGAACAGGGTCTCCTCATATGAACCAGACGAGCTGGACGCAGCGGCTGTTCGGCGGCCTGCGCAAGACGTCCGAGCGGCTTGGCGAAAATCTCGCCACGGTCGTCACCAAGGCGCGGCTCGACGACGCCACTCTCGACGATGTCGAGGATGCGCTGATCATGTCCGACCTGGGGCCCAGCGCCGCCGCCCGCATCCGCGAGCGGCTGAGGGAACAGAGGTTCGGACTGGAAATCTCCGAAACCGAATTGAAGGAAGCCGTGGCCGAGGAGATCGCCGCGATCCTGCGTCCGGTCGCCAGGCCGCTCGAGATCACCGCCTTCCCCCGCCCCCAGGTCGTGCTGGTGATCGGCGTCAACGGCAGCGGCAAGACGACCACCATCGCCAAGCTGGCGCACCTGTTCCAGGAAGACGACTACGGCGTGATGCTGGCGGCGGGCGATACCTTCCGCGCCGCCGCGATCGGCCAGCTCGCTACCTGGGCCGAGCGCGTCGGCGTGCCGATCGTGCGCGGGCCGGAGGGCGGCGACCCGGCCAGCATCGTGTTCGATGGGGTCAAGGCGGCGACGGAGCGTGGCACCGACGTGCTGATCGTCGACACTGCCGGGCGGCTCCAGAACAAGCGCGAACTGATGGACGAACTGGAGAAGATCCGCCGGGTCCTCGGCCGCCTCAACCCCGAGGCTCCGCACGACGTGGTGCTGGTGCTCGACGCCACCAACGGCCAGAACGCGCTCGCCCAGATCGACGTGTTCAAGGAAGTCGCGGGCGTCACCGGGCTTATCATGACCAAGCTCGATGGCACCGCGCGCGGCGGCGTGCTGGTCGCCGCGGCCGAGCAGTATGGCCTGCCGATCCACGCCATCGGCGTGGGCGAGAAAATGGACGACCTGCGCCCGTTCGATCCGGACCTGGTGGCGCGGGTAATTGCTGGAGTCGCATGATGAACGCCGAAACGAAGAAGCCCACCGGCTGGCTCAATATCCTGGTCGATTACGGCCCGCTGCTGGTATTCCTGGGCACATACAAGTTCTATTCGCCGGACGAACCCGGCCCGCTGGGCGAGATCGCCGCCGTGATCGCCGGGACGATCGCCTTCATGGTCGCCGCGGTCGCGGCGCTGGCGTTCTCAAAGTGGAAATTCGGCCGCGTATCGCCGATGCTGATGCTTTCGACGGCACTGATCGTCGGCTTCGGCGCCCTGACCATCTGGCTGCGCGACGAGAGCTTCATCCAGATCAAGCCGACCGCGATCTACATTTTCTTCGGTCTGGTCCTCATCGCCGGGTGGCTCAAGGGCCGTGCATTCCTGCAAACGCTGCTCGAAGCCGCGTTCGAGGGGCTGGACCGGGAAGGCTGGCTCAAGCTGTCGCGCAACTGGGGCGTGTTCTTTCTGGCACTTGCCGGCCTCAACGAAGTGCTGCGCCAGACGCTGAGCTTCGAAAGCTGGCTCTGGGCCAAGCTATGGGTGTTCATGCCGCTGAGCTTCCTGTTCACCTTCAGCCAGATCCCGATGCTGCTCAAGCATGGCCTGGCGCTGGAGGACAAGGACGAGCCGCTCAAGCAGCAGCCGCCGACGGGGGAGTGATCCTACGGTCCGTCATCCCAGCGGAAGAATCTAGCCGTCATCCCAGCGAAAGCTGGGATCGCTCACCGTCGGCACCGAGCTATCGGACGGCGATCCCAGCTTTCGCTGGGATGACGGTCGCCGGGATGACGGCTAGATTTCCAACTGGCTGCCCAGCTCCACCACGCGGTTGGTCGGCAGGCGGAAGAATTCCATCGCGGTCGCAGAATTGCGCAGCATCCAGGCGAACATCTTCTCTCGCCACAGCGCCATTCCCGGTTTGTCGCTGGCTAGCAGGGTCTGGCGGCTGAGGAAGAAGCTCGTCTGCATCATGTCGAATTCGCCTCCGCACCGGTCCATCTGCTTGAGGCCAGCGGGCACGTTCGTTTCCTCCATAAAGCCGTAATGGAGCACGGCCTGGTAGAACCCGTCGCCCAGGTCATGCATCTCGCATCGGTTCGCCGGATCGACATAGGGAATCTCGGCGATCTGTACCGTCAGGATCACCACCCGTTCGTGCAGCACCTTGTTGTGCTTGATGTTGTGGAGCAGGGCCGAGGGCACCCCGCCCTGCTGGCTGGCCATGAAGATCGCCGTGCCGGGCACCCGGGTCGCGCTGTTCTTGGCCGACTTGGCGAAAATCTTGATCGGCAGGGCGGTTTCGGTCATCCGCTCGCGCATCAGCTTGCGGCCCTTGGCCCAGGTCGTGAGCAAGGTGAAGGCGATCGCACCGACCACCAGCGGGAACCACCCGCCATCGGGCACCTTGATCAGGTTCGCGGCGAAATAAGCGCCGTCCACGATCAGGAACAGGCCCACCACGGGTGCCGCATACCACCACTTCCACTTCCACACCGAGACCAGCAGCACTGCCATCAGCAGCGTGTCGATCGTCATCGCCCCGGTCACCGCGATGCCATAGGCGGCTGCGAGGTTGGACGAGTTCTCGAAGGTGAGGACAAGGATGATCACCGCGATCATCAGCAGCCAGTTGATGAAGGGAATGTAGATCTGGCCTGCGGCCGTCTCGCTGGTGTGGAGGATCGACAGGCGCGGGATGAAGCCAAGCTGGATTGCCTGGTGGGTGATCGAGAAGGCCCCCGAGATCACCGCCTGGCTGGCGATAAAGGTCGCGCAGGTTGCCAGCAGCACCAGAGGCAGCCGCAAGTGTTCCGGCGCCATCATGAAGAACGGATTGCGGATCGCTTCCTGAGCGGCGGCAGGCTCGAGACTGATCATCATCGCCCCCTGCCCGAAATAGTTGAGCAGCAGGCACGGCATCACGAACCCGAACCACGACATCCGCAGCGGGCCACGCCCGAAATGCCCCATGTCGGAATAGAGCGCCTCGGCCCCCGTCACCGCCAGCACGACCGAGCCGAGCGCCAGGAAGGCCAGCCATTTGTCGACAATGAAGAACTGAATCGCATACCACGGATTGAGCGCGGCGAAGATTTCCGGGTGCTGGACGATCTGGACCGTGCCCATGACCGCCAGGACCGTGAAATAAACCAGCATGATCGGCGCGAACAGCGCGCCGACCTTGGCCGTCCCTCGCTTCTGGATCATGAACAGGCACACCAGCAGCACCAGCGCGATCGGGATGACGTAGCTCGACATCCTCTCGTCGACGACTGTCAGCCCTTCCACCGCCGACAGCACCGAAATTGCCGGTGTAATCATGCTGTCGCCGTAGAAGAGCGCGGTCGCGAACACGCCGAGCATCACCGCAACCCAGCCATAGCGCGACTTGGTGAGCGAGCGCGAGATCAGGGCCACCAGGGCGAGGCTGCCGCCCTGCCCCTTGTTATCGGCCTGCATGAAGACCGATACGTACTGGATCGAGACCACGATCGTCATCGACCAGAAGATCAGGCTGACGACGCCCAGCACGTGGAGTTCGTCCAGCGTGAGCGGATTGTGGCCGACGAACGTCTCGCGGAAGGCGTAGATCGGACTGGTGCCGATATCGCCGAACACAACGCCGATCGCGCCGACCGCCAGGGCCGTCTTGGAAGCGCTGTGCCCCCCCTGCCCGGGACGGGTATCGGTTGCAGCAGCAGCAGCGGACTCGCTCATGCAGAATGTCGTCCAAAGGTGCCCGCAACATGCTCCGGGCTAAAGGCGGCGGCGCTTACCAGCATCCACCTGGCCCCGCAACAGCTAGGGCGCTTCCGCAGGCGGTACGAGTCCCAGCATCTGATCGAGCCTGAGCAACCTTTCGCGCATCGAGGGCAACCATGGGGCATCGGCGGGAGCATCAGCTATGAGCCGGGTCCAGATTGCCCGCGTATCCTCTGGACGCTGCGCCCGCAGCATGGCGATCCCAAGGAAATAGGCCGCTCCCGGATGGCCGGGATTGACGGCTTCGGCGCGGGAATAGGCGTAGAGGGCTGCGGGGGTGGGCGTGCCATCCGCATGTTCGATCAAGGCATTGCCCAGCGCCAGCCACGCCTCCTTGTCGCGCGGGTTCTCGTCCAGCGCACCGCGAAGGATGCCGGCCGCATCGGCATACTGCCCGCGCCGGGCGAAGCCGTCGGCCAGCGTGACGAACGGCGAAGGAGGCAGGTTCGGATCGAACAGCTCGCGCCGGGCGGCAATCATCGCCTCGCCGCTCTCGCTGGCGATCGGGGCAGCGTCCTTCGGGGCGCCGGCCATGCTGGGGTCGCCCTGCAAGGCGTAACCTGCGAGCCCGAACAGAAGCGCCGCACCGAACAACGTCCAACCCGCCTTCGGCAGGCGCAGCACCAGCGCGGCGACGGCAAACGCCGCGGCGGCCAGGAGCAGCATCGGCAGCCAGCTCATGCGCTTTTCCTCACTCGCAAACGCCGCACCAGAACGCCGAGCGCGGCGAGCACCAGAATCAGCGGAACCGCGAACAGCGGCCAGGTCTTGCTGCTCACCGTTGGAGCGTAGCTGACGTAATCCCCGTAACGCTGGACCAGCCAGGCGCGGATTTCCTCCGGTTGTTCGCCCGCCATTATGCGGGTGCGGACCTGGTGGCGCATATCGCCAGCCATGGGTGCATCGCTGTCGGCGATCGACTGGCTCTGGCACTTGAGGCAGCGCAATGTCTCCATCAGCGCCTGAGCCGTGGCTTCCTGCCGGGGATCGTCGATCTGACGATAGGCATAAGGCGCGGGCGGCATCGCCTGCTGGGCAGCGACGGGCGCGGTCAGCGCCAGCCAAATCATCGTTATCCCAGCGAAAGCTGGGATCGCCCACAGTCTGGCGCTCCGCCGTAAGCGATCCCAGCGTTGTGCAAGCACGCCTTCGGCTCCGTTGGGATGACGCAGTGTGGCCATCACCGTGCTTCCTCCAGCTTTTCCAGCAGCACTGGCACATCGCTGGCGCGGATATCGCCCATGTGCTGGTAGGTGATCGTCCCGCGCCCATCGATGACGAACGTCTCCGGCACGCCCTGCGAACCGATCGAGAGCATCACCTCGGACAGATCGTCAGCGCCGATGCGGACATATGGGTTGCCATGCCGTGCGAGGAACGCGGCGACATCCTCGGGCCGGTCGCGGATCGCCACGCCCACGATCTCCACCCCGGCATCGCGGAGCCGTTCGAGCTGTGGGGCCTCGGCGATGCAGGGCAGGCACCAGCTCGCCCAGATGTTCAACAGGCGAGGCCTGCCGTCGCGCAGGTCGGCATCGCTGACACCAGGCATACCCTCCGTTGCGGGCTGAAGCGCGAATGCGGGCAGCGACTCGCCGATCATCGCGCTCCGCACGAACTCGTCCTTCGGTTGCGACAGCTGATAGCCCGCCACCCCGACGAACAGCGCGAACAGCATCAGCGGTATCCACCACCAGCGCATCAGGCCCGTGCCTCCTGGCGGCGTTCGGCCATTCGGCGGCGCACGCTCCTGCGCTTCAGGTCCTCCGCCACACGACCGACCAGCGCGATCAGCCCGCCCAGGGCAACCAGCAGGCCGCCATACCAGATCAGCGTCACCCACGGCTTCCACCACAGGCGCAACTGCCAGCGCCCGTCGGCTGCCTGGTTCCCGATCACCGCATAGAGTTGCCCGTTCCAGCGCGTCGCCAGCTCGCTTTCGGTGGTCTCCTGCACCGGAGCCCAGAAGCTGCGCGATTGCGGGCCCAGTACGATCGGAGCCGCGCCCTTGTAGCTGGCCAGCAGCCGCCCCTCGATCGCGGTCCAGTTCGGCCCCGCCACCGGATCGACCTCGGCCAGCACCACCGTCCATGGGCCGACCTCGGTGCTGTCGCCAACCGCCACTGCGGCAAGCCGTTCTTCGGAGAACGCCGTCTCGCTGGCCATGCCGAACAGCGCCACGGCAATGCCGAAATGCGCCATGACCATCCCCCACACCGCCAGCGGCATCCGGCGCAGGTTGCGCCCTCGCAGCGGCAGCAGGCTCGCCACCGCCAGACCGGCCGCCAGCGCGATGCCGACCAGCGGCAACAGGCCATCGGTGCCCGCGACGAGTGCCAGCGCCAGCCCGAGCAGCGCCAGCCCTCCAGCCAGCATGATCGGAGCCCTGATCCGTCCCAGCCGGTCACGCCGCCATCGCAGCAGCGGGCCGACCGCCATTACCGCCAACATCGGAAAAACGAACACCGCCCCGACTGGATTGAAGTAAGGCGGGCCGACCGAGACGCGCACGTCGAACGCCTCCGTCACCAGCGGATAGAGCGTGCCCATCAGCACCACGCCCAGAATCGCGGTCAGCATCACGTTGTTGAACACCAGCGCGCCTTCGCGGCTGGTGGCGGAAAACCGCTCGCCTTCGCTCACCGAGCCCGCCCGCATCGCGAACAGCACCAGCGCCCCGCCGATGTAGAGCACCAGCAGCGCCAGGATGAATGTCCCGCGCTTGGGGTCGACTGCGAAGGCGTGAACGCTGGTCAGGATACCCGAACGGACCAGGAAAGTGCCGACCATGCTCATCGAGAATGCGACCACGCCGAGCATGATCGTCCACGCTCGCAAGGCATCGCGCGCAGCCAGCACACTGGCCGAATGGAGCAAGGCCGTCGCCGCGAGCCAGGGCATCAGCGAAGCGTTTTCGACCGGGTCCCAGAACCACCAGCCGCCCCAGCCCAGCTCGTAATAGGCCCAATACGAACCGGCCGTGATACCGATCGTCAGGAACACCCAGGCCCCCAACACCCAGGGACGCATCGCGCGGGCGAATTCGGGCGTTACCTGCCGCGTGACCATCGCCCCCACTGCGAAGCTGAAAGCCACCGACAACCCGACATAGCCGACGTAGAGCGTGGGCGGATGGAAGGCGAGGCCGATGTCCTGCAACAGCGGGTTGAGGCCCATCCCCTCCACCGCGGGCATCGGCAACCGCTCGAACGGATTGGAGCTGAACAGCAGGAAGGCGTAGAAACCGAGCCCGACGAAAGCCTGCGCCGCGAGTGTCGCCATCATCGTGCGTTCGGGCAGGCGCCGCTCGACATAGCCGATCAGACCGCCGGCCATCGCCATCACGGTGATCCACAACAGCATCGAGCCTTCGTGATTGCCCCAGCTGCCCGACAGCTTGAAGATCATCGGCTTGGCCGAGTGCGAATTGGTCGCGACGAGCTTCACCGACAGATCGGTCACCGCGAACAGCCACAGCAGCATCGCGAATGCGAAGGCGCACAGCACGCCCTGAATTACCGCCGCCGGACGGACCAGCGCAGCCATTTCCGCGCTGCCGCTGCGCACTGCCAGCACACCCGCGACCAGTTGCAGCGCCGCCAGCGCGGCGGCGAGCCACAGCGCGGCGAGCCCGAGTTCGGCGATCACTGCATTCCCCCCGCTTCCGCGACCACTTCGCGTTTCTGATGCTCGGTCATTTCCTGCAATTCGCGGGGAATGTAGTTCTCGTCGTGCTTGGCCAGCAGGTTGTCGGCCACGAACACGCCATCGGCTCCGAGTTTGCCTTCGGCGACGACGCCCGATCCCTCGACGAACAGATCGGGCACGATCCCGGCGAAACGGACGGGCACGGTGGCCTTGCCATGGCAGGCTCGGCGGGCGCTGGTTATACGGGCGGGCGGCCAGCGCCGGGTGTCGCAACCTGCGATGCCCGCGCTTCTCGCTGCCGCCTGACCCGGGCATAACGAAGCACGGCCCACGGCATGAGGGTGAGGTAACCGACGCATATCACCACCAGCGTCCACCACGGCTCGAGCAACAGCGCGGCAAACAGGATGCCTGAGAATGCGATCAGTTCGAGTCGCACGCTGCGTCGGGGGCGAAGCGAGGTCCAGCTGAGCGTCGCAAGGTTCGAAATCATCAGGAACGCGATAAGTCCCATCCACAGCGCGCACAGGATCGGATCGCGAAATTCCTCGCGGCCCGTCGCCATCCACAAATAGAACGGCAGGAACGCCAGACCCGCGCCCACCGGAGCGGGAACGCCGGTGAGAAAACCTGCCGACTTGTGCGGCTGTTCGTCCACGTCGATCTGCGCGTTAAATCGCGCGAGGCGCAGCGCACAGCAGATCGCGAAAGCCAGCGCCGCGAACCAGCCCAACCGTGGCAGGTCCTGCAACGTCCACATATAGAAGATAAGCGCCGGGGCCATGCCGAAAGACAGCGAATCGGCCAGACTATCGAGTTCCGCCCCGAACCGGGTCTGCGCCTTGAGCAGGCGCGCGATCCGTCCGTCGATGCCGTCGAGCAATCCCGCCAGGATCACGGCGAGAATCGCGAAACTCCAGTTCTCCGCGATGGCGAAACGGATACCGGTCAGCCCCGAGCACAGCGCGGCCGCGGTAATGGCGTTCGGAATGACCGCGCGGAGCGACAGGCCGCGGGCCTTGGCAGAGGTTTCCGGCACTTCGTCTTCGGCGGCCTTGGGGCCAAGGCGCGAGTCATCGATCACTGGGCGACGCCCTCGATCAGCGCCTGACCGCCGACTTCGGCGAGGATGGTCTCTCCTGCAATGACCTTCTGCCCGATCAGCACCTTCGAATCAGTCCCTGCCGGAAGATAGACATCGACCCTGCTGCCGAACCGGATCAGCCCGACCCTTTGGCCGACCGCAAGTGTGTCGCCTGGCTTGACGAACGGCACGATCCGCCGCGCGACCAGTCCGGCGATCTGCGTGAAGCCGATCGCGAGGCCATCGGCGCGCTCGATCAACAGGTGCTGCCGCTCGTTTTCCTCGCTCGCCTTGTCGAGGTCGGCGTTCATGAATTTACCCGGAATATAGACGACCCGGCGCACTGTCCCCGCGATGGGCGCGCGGTTGATGTGCACGTCGAACACGCTCATGAAAATCGAGATGCGGGTGACCGGCCCCGCAGGCAGCGGAGTGCTGCCGCTGCCGTCATCGACGCGAAGCTCCGCCGGCGGCTCCACCTGCATGATCAGCGACACCAGCCCGTCGGCGGGCGAGACGATATAACCATCGCCCTGCGGCACGACGCGCTCGGGATCGCGGAAGAAGGCGAATACGCCGAGCGAAAGGAATGCCATCGGCCAGGCGATAGTTTCCCACGCCATGAATGCCGCGAACAGGCTGATACCCACCGCGATCAGTCCGAATTTGCGCCCTTCGGGATGGATCGACGGCCAATGCCAGCCCGCTTCGCCCCGACCCTTGTTGTCCATCAGTTCGCCTGCCATCCACGCCATCTAGGGGCTATGTTCGGGCGGCACAAGGCGAAGGGACCCGCACGGTAGCCTCGCGTTAACCAAACCACGCTAGCCCGGCAGCGATGAGCGAGGCGACGACATCGCTGGCCCGGATGGGCAACGCCGGGGGCCTGGTGCTGCGCGGCCTGTTACGGCGCGACCTGCCGTTCTACCTGCTCGCCGCGCTGATATTCGCCAGCTGCGGGATGTTGTTCGCGACCTATGACCAGTCGGTGAAGGTGGAGCCGGTTTTCACCAATGCACGACTGTACCTGGCAGGCGGAATCGCCCTGCTATTGTTCGATATAGTTGCATCGCTGGTCGTGAATCGCCCGAGCCGCCCCACGCAGTTCCTGATCGAACGCTATCGCGACCGCATGAGCGATCCGCGTGCCGTCGCCGGGCTGTTCTCGCTGGTAGTGCTGATCGCCTTCATGCCGGTGTTCTCGCGGCTCAAGTCGATGATCCCGCTGTTCAACGACTTTGGCTGGGACGCTGCCTTCATCGGCTGGGATCGCGCGCTGTTCCTCGGTTTCGACGCGTGGGAGGTGCTGCAACCCTTCATCGGCTATCCGCACGCCACAGCCGCACTGGCGTTTCTCTATCATGCCTGGATCCTGCTGATTTACCTCGGGACGCTGTACCTGCTGTTCTACCGTGCGGCAGAGCCCGTCCGGCGCGCATACCTGGTCTGCTTCCTGCTGATCTGGACCCTGATCGGCGGCGCGATGGCGACGATGTTCGCCTCCGTCGGACCTTGCTTCGTAGGCCCGATCCTCGGCGATCAGACCTTTGCCGCGCAGATGGCCTATCTCGAGGCCGCCAATCGCGAGGTGCCGATCCTGACACTGCACGTGCAGGACCTATTGCTCGAATGGCACCGTTCCGACAGTCGGGGTCTCGGCAGCGGCATTACCGCCATGCCCTCGATGCACGTGGCGATGGCGATGCTGTTCTGGCTCGCCATCCGCCGTATATCGCCCGCCGCAGGCCGGTTCTTCCTCGTGTTCCTGGTCCTGATCTGGATCGGTTCGGTCCACCTCGCCTATCACTACGCGGTCGACGGCCTTGTCTCGATTATCGCCACCGCGGCGCTGTGGTGGGCTGCGAACCGTTTGATCGCATGGTGGGACGAACGGGCTCAACCGGCCTTGCGCACGAATACCGTCCCGGCGGAATAACCCGCGCCAAAGCTGCAAATCAGGCCGGTATCGCCCGGCGCCAGGTCCTGGCTATGCAGATGAAAGGCAATGATCGAGCCCGCGCTCGAGGTATTGCCGTAAGTGTCGAGCACCGTGGGGCTCTCGTCCTCGCTCGCCTCATGTCCCAGCACGCGTTGCGCGATCAGGCGGTTCATCCCCGCATTGGCCTGGTGCAGCCACAGGCGGCGCAGCGCCTGAGGATCGATGCCCAGCCGCCCTGCCTCGTCGACGATCATTTGCGCGACCATCGGCACGACCTCCTTGAACACCTTGCGTCCCTCCTGGACGAACAGCTTGTCCGCCGTGTCGGCGGTCTCCGGATCCGCGCGATTGAGGAAGCCGAAGTTGTTGCGGATATTGTTGGAGAACACCGTCTTGAGACGAGTGCCTAGGATGTCCCAGTGTGCCCGCGGAGCCAGCGCAGCATCCTCCACCAGCACGGCCGTCGCCACGTCGCCGAAGATGAAATGACTGTCCCGGTCGCGCCAGTTGAGGTGGCCGCTGGTGATTTCCGGGCTGACCACCAGCACGCTGCGGGCGTTCCCGGCGCGAATGTAGTCGGCTGCGGTCTGGATACCGAAAGTGGCGGACGAGCACGCCACGTTCATGTCGAAGCCGAAGCCCTCGATGCCCAGCGCCTGCTGGATCTCGATCGCCATAGCGGGATAGGGCCGCTCCATGTTGGACGCCGCGCACAGCACCGCATCGACATCGGCCACGTCGCGCCCCGCCCGCTCCAGCGCATCGCGCGCTGCCGCGACCCCGATCTCGGCCATCATCGATGGCTCGTCATTGGCCCGCCGGGGCCAGCGCGGCGACATGATAGCGGGGTCTAGCACCGGCGCCTTGGCCATCACATGGCGCGCCTTGATCCCGCTCGCCTTCTCGATGAACTCGACCGAACTGGGCTCCAGCGCCGCAACCTCGCCCGCAGCGATCTCGGCAGCGTGCGCTGCGTTGTAACGCTCGGCGTAGGTGTTGAAGCTGGCAACCAGCTCCTCGTTGGTGATCGAGTCTTCGGGCGTAAACAGCCCGGTCGCTGAAATGACGGGACGGCCAGTGGTCTGCATCGCGGGTGGTTAGGCTGGTGTGATGGACGGTGCAAGGAGGCGCTTGTCGGCCCGAAGCTCCCGCCAGGGAGGAAGGGTGGTGGCAGGGCTTGTATCGAACTAATCCTATATAACGTTGAACTAGAACTATTTTTTTGCTTAGCGGCTCATGACCCTACCCCCGCCGATCCGATCAACGGCCCTGAGGCGACGGCTGTTGCTGCTGCGGCTGCTGCTGTTGCTGCTGCTGACGAATCGCCTGCTGCTGCGCGGCGGCGAGCAGGATCTGCTGCACAGCCTGATGCGTCGCGACCGTTTCGCGCATCGGCTGCCAGCCGGCCGGCGGCGTCGTTGTGACGGTCGGCATCCGCTGGTTCAGCGCGGCGACGATGTCGTCGGTGACGTTGAAGCTATCCGGGGCATACTGGATCGCGTCGGGCGAAATCAGCAACTGGATGCGCTTCTGCTGGAGAACCTGGTTCTGGGCGTTCTGGTAATCGTTGATGAGCTGTTCGATCACATAATACTGCGCCATCGCGACCGGCTGGCTGACCTGGTTGACCTGCTGTTCCTTCTGCTGGATCTGCTGGACCACCGCGGGGTTGGCCTGCACTTCCTGCTCGGTCAGGTTGCCGTCGCGGTTCGTGTCGAGCTGCTGCTGCAGGGTGTTCATTTCCTGACGCAGGGTACGGATCTGACCGATCTGCGCGGCATAGGTCTGCTCGATCTGCTGATAGCCCGCGATGCGCGCCGCAGAACGAACGATGACCGCCTCGGGGCTCGCAGTGGCCATGCCGTTGACTTGAGCGGAAACGGGGCTCGCTGCGAGCGCGGCCATCGAAATGCTCGCGGCGGCGAGCGGGGTGAGGATACGGTTCATCAGAATTGGGTTCCTACGTTAAAGGTAAATCGCTTGGTGTCGTCGCCCGGCTGGGTGCGCAGCGCATGGGCGAAGTCGATGCGGAACGGGCCGAAGGGCGAGTTCCAGTTGACGCCCACGCCCACCGAAACGCGCGGGCTGGCCGAATTCCCGAAGAACACTTCGCCGAAGTACGTGCTTTCCGGAATGAGCGGAGCGTTGGGAGTGCCATCAGCGGCGATCGGGCTGGTGACCGGCAAGGCGCTGCCGGCCTGGACGTACAGCAGCTCTCCATTGGCATTGGTCGACTGGATGCCGTTGGGGAAATCCTGCAGCAACGGCTGGGTGACGTTGAACAGCGCGCCCACATCGACAAATGCCGACGGCCGCAGGCCCAGTTCGCGCGCGCCGCTGCCGAGCGGAATCTCCAGTTCGGCGCGGCCGAGATAATAGGCCCGGCCACCGATCGCGTCGTCGATCAGGCTACGCGCCTCGCGCGCCTCGTCGAGCGTCTGCAGGACGCGCGGCGTTGCAGGATCGTTGTCGTCGTCGAGATAGGGCAGGCGGACGACGCGTGGGCCGACGCCGCGAATATCGAACCCGCGGAACTGCGGTTCGCCAAGGAAGAAACGATCGTTGAGGCGAACCTGGTCGACCCCGGGGCCGCTGCGGTTCTCGAAGCCCTTGATCAGGCCACCCTCGCCCTGGACCGAGAAGATGAAGCCGTTCAGCACGCGCCAGTACTTGGCACCGCGCGCACGGAATCGCAGGTACTTGGTATCGCCCCCGAGGCCGGCGAATTCGGTCGACAGCGACAGCGATTGGCCCCGGGTCGGGCGCAGGCGGCTGTCGAGCGAATCGTAAGCCAGGGTCAGCCCCAGGATTGAGCTGGTGCGCTTGCCCAGCGCCTCGCACAAATAGCGGCCCGCCAGCAGCGGGTCGCAGGTGCGGATGCCGTCACCATCGTTGTCGGAAAAATACTCCTGGCCAAGCGAGATGTCGTCGTAGTTGAGCGTATAGCTGCCAACCGCCGAGATATACTCGGTCAAGGGCACGCCCGCCCGGACCGAGAAGCCGGTGGTCGACTGCTCGAAAGTGTTGTTGCGGCTGCTCTGCGCGAAATTGAAGCTGCGGAAATCGCGGCGATAGATGTCGACGCCGGCCGAGATGTTCCGGTCGAACACATAGGGTTCGGCGAAGCTCAGGTTAGCCGAGCGCGAATAGCGCGAATAGTTCACGCCCGCGCCGACAGTCTGCCCCCGCCCGCGGAAATTGCGCTGGCGGATGGACGCGGCCAAGATGAAGCTCTCAAGCGATGAGAAGCCCGCCGAAAGCTGCAATTCGCCGGTCGGCTGCTCCTGCACGTTGCCTTCCAGAACTATGCGATCGGGGGCGCTGCCCTCCTTCTGCTCGATCTCGAAGTTTTCCTGGAAATACCCCAGCGACTTGATGCGATTGGTCGAGCGGGAAACCTGGAGCGAGTTGAACGCATCGCCTTCCGCGATACGGAATTCGCGCCGCACCACCTTGTCCTGCGTCAGGGTGTTGCCGTTGATATCGACCCGCTCGACATAGACCCGCGGAGCTTCGCGAATCTGATACGTCACGTCCATCGTCAGTTCTTCGCGATTGCGACGGAACTGCGGCTGCACGTCGGCGAATGCGTAGCCGAAGGTGCCCGCCAGCTCGTTGAGCTGCTCGACGGTGTCCTCGACAGCCTTGGCATTGTACCAGTCGCCCGACTTCATTCGCAGGTTGGACGTCATCCCCGCGCTGTCGAAATCGCGCAGCTGGCTGTCGACCGCGACATCGCCGAACTTGTAACGCTCGCCTTCCTCGACGACGTAAGTGATGATGAAATCACGCTTGTCCGGGGTCAGTTCGGCCACTGCCGACACGACGCGGAAATCGGCGTAGCCTTCGGTCAGGTAGAACTGGCGCAGCTTCTGCTGGTCGAACGCCAGACGATCGGGGTCGTAGCTAGTGTTGGAGCTGAAGAAGCGCGTGAAGCGCGCCTCCTTGGTCACCATCTCGCCCTTGAGGTCGCCATCCTTGAACTGTTCGTTGCCGATGATGTTGATCTGGCGAACCTTGGACTTGGGCCCTTCGCTGATCTCGTAGACGATATCGACGCGGTTCTGGCTGAGCTGCACCAGCTTGGGTTCCACCGTGGCGGCAAAGCGACCCTGGCGCTTGTACAGCTCGATAATGCGGGCGGTGTCGGCGCGAACCTTGGTCCGGGTGAAGATCTGGCGCGGGGCCAGCTTGATCTCGGGCAGGATCTTGTCGTTCTTGATCCGGCGGTTGCCTTCAAGCACGATCCGGTTGACCACCGGGTTCTCGACCACCTGGATCACCACGTTGCCGCCTTCGTTGCGGACGCTGGCGCTGGCGAAAAGCTCGGTCGCGTAAAGGTCGGTGATCGCCTGGTCGGCGGCCGCCTGCGTGTAGACGTCACCCGGGCGAAGGCGGATATACGACAGGATGGTCTGCGCTTCCAACCGCTCCGACCCGACGACATTGATCGTCCGCACGATATCCTGCTGAGCGGCGACTGGCGCCGGTGCCGCAGTGGTCGGGGCATCCTGCGCCAGCACGGCTACGGGAAGGCCGGCGAGCATCGTCCCGCCAAGCAGCACCAGCGCCAGGCGACGGGCACGGGTTGCGGCCATGCCGCCGGAAATTTCGCTATTCGTCATCGACACGGTGATCCCGTCCAAGTCCTGTCCTACGCATCCGAACCGCCCGACTTGGCGGGGCCCGCGCGACAAACGCCGCCCTTGCCCGATGCCATGCCCCCAATCAAGCGGTGGAAGACGCCAACCCCCGTGCTTTTTCTCTCGTTTCGTGCTCAGCCGCCGAACATGGGCAGCGACACGACATCGTTGATCGTGACGAACAGCATCAACATCAGCACAAGGGCGATGCCGGTGCGAAACGCCAATTCCTGACCGCGCGGACCGACCGGCTTCCGGCGAACCGCCTCGGCCGCGTAGAAAGCCAGGTGCCCACCGTCGAGGGCCGGGATTGGCAAGAGGTTGATGAATGCCAAGTTAATTGAAATCAGCGCCATGAACTCCACGAACGCGAGCGGGCCGAGGCTGAACTGCTCCCCGGAATATTTGGCGATCTTGATCGGTCCGCCCAGTTCGCGCACCGATCGGTCGCCAGCCACGATCTGGACCAGCCCGGTGACCATCATATCGACCAGATAGACGCTGCGCTCGACGCCCAATTTGACGCTGGAGAGCGGGCCTTGCGGGGCGAACTCGTACTCCGCCCCCGCCGGACGGACGCCGATCAGCCCGATGCGAGACGAATTGCCGAAACCGTCCTCGACCACGGTGCTGCCCGCGGTGACGCGAACGATACGATCCGCTCCGTCACGTTCGATACCGACCGCGAACGTGCGACCCGGATGGAGCATGACTGTCTGCTGCACCGCGCGGAAATCCGGCATCGCGCGTCCGTCGATCGAAACGATCCGGTCGCCCACGGCCAGTCCGGCTTGCTCGGCAGGGGACCCGGGGGTCAGTTCGGCAATGGTCAGCTGCCGGTCCGTTTCGATCGGCACCGGCTTGCCGATCACCATGAAAAACGCCGCGAAAATCGCGATCGCAACGATCAGGTTGGTCGCCGGCCCTGCGAAAACGATCAGTGCCCGTTGCCACAACGGCTTGAAATGGAAAGCGTCGTGGCGTTCACCTGCCGGAATAGAGGCAAGCGCACCCTCGTCCGGGATGCTCGCCGGATTCATGTCGCCTTTGAACTGGACATAGCCGCCCAGCGGCAGCGCGGAGAGCTTCCACCGGGTGCCGCGCCGGTCGGTGTATCCGAACAGTTCCTTGCCGAAACCGACCGAAAAGGCATCCGCCTTCACCCCGAACCAGCGACCGACCAGGTAGTGGCCGAATTCGTGCACGGTGATGAGCGGCCCGAGGATCAGCAGGAAGCCGACGATGTACATCCAGAAGGGCGGGCTTTCGAGCACTTCAGGCAGTCTCCAGCATTTCCATGGCCCAGGCGCGCGCTTCGGCGTCGACTGCCAGCACGGCATCGAGCGCATCGGGCGCAGGCGGGCTATAGCGGGTGAGGGTTTCTTCCACCACTGCCGCAATTCGGGTGAATGGAAGCTGTCCCGCAAGGAAACGCGCGACCGCGACCTCGTTCGCCGCATTGAGCACCGCCGGGGCCGCCCCGCCTGCCTGCGCCGCCTCGCGAGCCAGGCGCGTGGCGGGGAAACGACCCTCGTCCGGCGATTCGAAAGTAAGCTGGCCCAGCGCGGCCAGATCGAGCGGGGCGCAGGGCGTGTCCATTCGCGCGGGATACGCAAGGCACGAGGCGATCGGCACGCGCATATCGCTGGGGCCGAGCTGCGCCAGGGTGGAACCGTCGCGATACTCCACCATGGAATGGATCACGCTCTGCGGATGGACGACGATGCGCAGTTTATCGAGGCCGACCGGGAACAGGTGATGCGCCTCGATGAATTCCAGCCCCTTGTTCATCATGGTGGCGGAATCGACGCTGATCTTCGCGCCCATGTCCCAGTTGGGATGCGCAACCGCCTGCTTGGGGGTGGCTGCATCAAGCTGGGCGCGAGTCCAGGTGCGGAATGGCCCCCCGCTGGCGGTGAGGGTAATCGAACGCACGTCCTCGATCCGCCCGCCCTGGAGGCACTGGAAGATCGCGTTGTGCTCGGAATCGGTCGGCAGCAGGGTCGCGTCGTGGCGGCGCGCGGCGGCCATCAGCACTTCGCCCGCGGCGACCAGCGCCTCCTTGTTCGCAAGTGCGATGGTACCGCTGCGTTCCACGGCCGCCATGACCGGAGCGAGCCCCGCACAGCCGACGATCGCGGCCACGGTGATGTCCGCCGGGCGCGCCGCCGCCTCGATCAAGGCCCGCGCGCCGCCCGCAGCCTGGATGCCCGATCCGGCCAGCGCCTCGCGCAGGGCTGGCAGGCAACCTTCGTCGCCGCACACTGCGATCTCGGCCTCGAACTCGCGCGCCAGTTTCGCCAACTCAGCGACATTGCCATTGGCGGTCAGCGCGACCACGCGCCACTTGCCCTTCTCGCGCCGGATCAGGTCGAGCGTCGAAGCGCCGATCGATCCGGTCGCGCCGAGAATGGTGATCGAGCGGGTCACGGGTGCAGCGCCCATAGCGGCAGCGCGCAGATGGCGACCGGAAGCAGCCCGTCCACCCGGTCGAACACGCCGCCGTGACCTGGAATCAGGCGGGACGAATCCTTCACCCCGGCCCGCCGCTTGAGCCAGCTTTCGAAGAAGTCGCCCGCCTGCGCCACCACCGCCAGCATCGCGCCTATGGCGAAGGCGATCCCGGTCATCACCGAAAACCGTATCTCGCCGACATTGAACAGGAAGAACGAGGCCGACACGAGGCCCGCCGCCAGCATCCCGCCGAACAGGCCCGCCCAGGTCTTCGACGGACTGATGGCAGGCGCGATCTTCGGTCCGCCGATGGTACGACCGCTGAAATAGGCACCCGTGTCCGTCGCGATCACGACCGCGATCACACCCACCAGCACCGGAACCGAGAGCTGGATCAAAGCCAATGCCGCCAGCCCGATGTAGAGCGCCCCGGACACGATCCCCACCCCGCGCCCTGTCGCACTGTTCGCGATCCGCAGGATCAGGCGGGTGAACTCGTAAAAACACGCCAGCGCGATCGCCACTATGAACCCATCGAGCCACACCCCGCCCAGCCACAGCGCCGCGCCTGCTATCGCCATCATCACCGCTGCCGACGCGACCCGCACCGGCAGGTCGCTGGTCCGTACGGCCAGCGGAACGGGGTCGACGTTATCGTCCGCCATAACGCCGTTCCCGGTTGGCAAAGCCCTCAAGCGCGGCTTGCAGATGTTCGGGCGTGAAGTCCGGCCAAAGCGTGTCTACGAACATCATTTCAGCATAGGCACATTGCCATAGCAGAAAGTTCGAAAGTCGTATCTCTCCACTTGTACGGATGAGCAAGTCGAGCGGCGGCAGATCAGCGGTGTCGAGGTGCGCGGCGATGGTCCCTGCCGTCACCTCGCCCTCTGCGGCGGCCTTGGCAGCAGCGCGCGCGATTTCATGCTGAGAGCCATAGTTCAACGCAACTGCCAGCGTGCGCTTTCCGCCCGCCGTCCGCGCCAGCCCATCCTCGAGCATTTCCACGATATCTGGCGCAAGACCTTGCCAATCGCCGATAATCTTGAGCTTTACGTCATTGGAAATGAATTCCGGCAGGTCCGATTTCACGAACTTGCGCATCAGGTTCATCAGGTCGTCGACCTCGTCCTCGGGCCGCTTCCAGTTCTCGCTGCTGAAGGCGTAGAGCGTCAGGCACTCGATCCCGGTTTTCTCGAGGCCGCGCACGAGATTGCGCACAGCCTCGACCCCGCGCTGGTGCCCAACCGCACGCGGCAGATGCCGCCGCTTGGCCCAGCGCCCGTTGCCATCCATGATGATGGCGACGTGCCGGGCGCGCTGTTCCTCGCCTGTCATTCCTCGCCCCGGAAACCCGCTGAAATCACTGGGTCAGGATTTCCTTCACCTTGGCCGCCACGGCAGCGTCAGTGTCTGCAACATACTTGTCGGTCAGCTTCTGGACCTCGTCCTCGCCGCGCTTGCGGTCGTCTTCCGAGATGTCCTTCTTCTTCTCGTCGTCTTTCAGCGCCTCGTTGGCATCGCGGCGCACGTTGCGGATCGCGATCTTGCCCTTCTCGCCATATTCGCCGGCGAGCTTGGCCAGTTCCTTGCGCCGCTCCTCGGTCAGATCGGGCAGCGGCAGGCGGATGGTCTGACCGTCGGTCATCGGGTTGAGGCCCAGATTGGCCTTCGCGATACCTTTCTCCACCGCCGTGACGTTGGCCTTGTCCCACACCTGCACGCTGAGCATCCGCGGCTCGGGCGCCGATACGGTCGCCACCTGGCTCAATGGCATCATCGAACCGTAGACTTCGCATACCACCGGATCGAGCAGGGCAACGTTGGCTCGACCCGTGCGCAAGCCGCCGAGGTCGCTCTTCAGGCTCTCGACCGCGCCGTGCATCCGGCGCTCCACGTCGTTCTTGTCGTACTTGGCCATTGTCAGGCTTCCTCTTGCACTATCGTCTGGACACCCTCGCCCGCCAGCACGCGCGCGAGATTGCCCTTTTCGCGGATCGAGAAGACCACGATCGGGATCCCGTTGTCGCGGCACAGCGCCACGGCGGAGGCGTCCATCACCTTGAGATTGCTTGCCAGCACCTTATCGTAACTGACGGTATCGAAACGCTTTGCATCCTTGCGTTTCTTGGGATCGGCATCATAGACCCCGTCGACGCTGGTGCCCTTGAACAGCGCATCGCACTTCATCTCTGCCGCACGCAGTGCCGCGCCGGAATCGGTGGTGAAATAGGGGGCGCCGACCCCGGCCGCGAAGATAACCACGCGGCCCTTTTCAAGGTGACGCTCGGCGCGGCGACGGATCACCGGTTCGCACACCGCATCCATCTGGATCGCCGACTGCACCCGCGTCTGCACCCCGATCTGTTCGAGCGCGTTCTGCATCGCCAGCGCGTTCATGACCGTCGCCAGCATACCCATGTAGTCGGCCTGCGCCCGGTCCATCCCCTGCGCCGCACCCGCCATGCCGCGAAAGATATTGCCCCCGCCGATCACCAGGCAGATTTCCAGCCCGGTATCCTTGGCCGCCTTCACTTCCTTAGCCAGTTCGGCGACGAAAGCGGGATCGATCCCGAACTGCTGGTCCCCCATCAGCACCTCGCCCGACAGCTTGAGCAGGATGCGCTTGTATTGCGGGGCTTTCATAAAACGGCGGTGTCCGATTGAATGGCGGGCGTTGCGCGCGTCCTTAGCGGCATGGGGGTTGAGTGGCAAAGGGAAAGCCGGACCGTTTGCAGACCCTATCGACCGGCTCGCCGGTCGTTTGGAACTGGAGCATTGGTGCGGTAAGCACGGATTCGCTGACGGGTCGCCTGCACAGGGAGGATTGATGACACGCTTTTCGTCGCGACACCTGGTAGCGCTCGCAGCGCTGCATCTTGCCAGCCCCGCGCTCGGCCAGACCGCCGCACCTGCTCCGTCAATGAACGCGGAACAGGCATTGCAGCTGTTCACCGAGGCCGGTTTTGTCATCAACGGTGGCACACCCACCAACCGCTGCGGCAAGCCATCGAACCCGCGCGTCGCCTTCATCGATATCAATGGAGACGGTATCGCAGAGGCCCATGTCGCCGACGTCGATCCGGCGTGTTACGGCAAACCGGGTGCCTATTTCGCCATCCTCGCCCAGAGGCCGGACAAGAGCTGGCGGCGGATCATCGCCGAGGACGGCATCGTCGGCTTCGACCGCGCCCGAACCTCGGGATGGAACAACCTGAAGCTCACGGCACGCGATTCCGCCTGCCCCGGAACCCGGCGTCACAACGGCACCGATTATGGCTCGACCACTGCTTGCGGAGCGGCCGCGGCAATTGCCTTGCTCGCACCGAAGCCGTCACCTGCGCCACAGCCATCGGCTGGCGGTGAAGCGCAGCAGGCCGCGTTGACCGGATCGCGAGAAGAACGGCTGGCCCGAGCGTTGCAGAACGTGGTCGTCGCAAGCAGGGAGCGGACCTGGGATGCCGCGCGAGCCGCCTTCCCCGGAGCGCGCTGGGAACCCCGCAAGACCCAGGCGGCGAATTGGCTCGGCGCAACCCATATGCAGTCCGGAACCATCAACCTCGCAGGCGCAGTCTATAACGTCGCGATCGAAGGCGTAACGGACCGGGTCAAGCGCATCGAACTGGCATCACCCGGTGACGACAATCTCGACTGGGCCCCGATCGAACGTGCCCTGCGCGCGCAAGGCGCGACATCGCAGACGATCGGCTGCCTGAGCCCGACAGGATTTGGCTTTGTTCGCGTCACTGCCGGGGGGCAAAGGGCGGTCATGCACAAGTTCGTGAACTACGGTTCACGGGTGCCCTCGGTGGACTTCTACGCCTTCACCTTCGACGACCCGTTCGACGGCAGAACCGAAGCGCAGGTGGCATCCGACCGCAGCCTCTGCTGAATAGAAAACGGCCGCCGAACCCTTGAACAAGCAAGGGTCCGGCGGCCGCCAATTCGGTGCGGCGATAAGGCTCAGCCGGCAACCGCTGCCGCGACTTCCGCCGCGAAGTCGGTTTCTTCCTTCTCGATGCCTTCGCCGAGCTGGAAGCGGACGTAGTCCTTGAGCACGATCGCGGTGCCCGCATCCTTGCCCGCCTTGGCGACGACCTCTGCAATCGGGGTCTTGTTGTCCATGACGAACACCTGGCTCAGCAGGGCGTTCTCCTTGGCGAACTTCGACACCGCGCCATCGACCATCTTGGCCTGTACGTCGGCCGGCTTGCCGCTCTCGGCAGCCTTTTCGGCGGCGATCTTGCGCTCGCGCTCGATCACTTCGGCGTCGAGGCCCTCGGCATTCAGCGCCTGCGGGAAAGCGGCGGCGATGTGCATCGCGAGCTGCTTGCCGAGCGGCTCGAGCACGTCAGCACCCGCCTCGCTCTCGAGCGCCACGAGCACGCCGATCTTGCCGAGGTTCGGCGCAGCGGCGTTGTGCATGTAGGGAACGACCAGGCCATTGCCGACGCTGACGGTCTTCATCCGGCGCACCTGCTGGTTCTCGCCGATCGTCGCGACGTTCTCGGTCAGCTTGTCGGCCACAGTGCCGCCATCGGGATAGGCGGCAGCCTTGAGCCCATCAACGTCGTCACCCGATACGCCCAGCGCGACCTTGGTGGTCTTGCGGACGAAATCCTGGAACTTGTCGTTCTTGGCGACGAAGTCGGTTTCCGAGTTCACCTCGACCGCCACGCCCTTGGTGCCCGCGACGGCAACGCCGACGAGACCCTCGGCCGCGGTGCGGCTCGACTTCTTCTGGGCGGTGGCGAGCCCCTTGGCGCGCAGCGCGTCGACCGCGGCCTCGATGTCGCCGCCGGTCTGCTCGAGCGCCTTCTTGGCGTCCATCATGCCCGCGCCGGTCTTCTCGCGCAGGGCCTTCACGTCAGCGGCAGTGAATGCAGCCATGGTGATTTCCTTTATCTGTAATCTGGGCGCCGGGCCTCTCGAGAGGTGCCCGGCGCGCTAGTAAGGGAATGTGACGCGCCGATGGCGGCGCGCCGCAAGAACCGGCTCAGGCCTCGGCTTCAGCCTCGACCGGGGGCTGTTCCATCGCGCCGATGTCGGCACCGGAATCGGCCACCTTGCCACCACGGCCGGAAATCGCCGCGTCGCGGACCGCTTCGCAATAGAGACGCACGGCCCGTGCCGCGTCATCGTTGCCCGGGACCGGGAAAGCAATGCCGCTGGGATCGACGTTGGTGTCCAGGATGCCGACCACCGGAATGCCGAGCACGTTGGCTTCCTTGATCGCCAGGTCTTCCTTGTTGGCGTCGATCACGAACATCACGTCGGGGATGCCGCCCATGTCGCGGATGCCGCCGAGGCTCATTTCGAGCTTGTCGCGCTCGCGGGTGAGCTGGAGAACTTCCTTCTTGGTCAGGCCCGAAGTGTCGCCCGAGAGCTGTTCCTCGAGCGTCTTGAGACGCTTGATCGAACCCGAGATGGTCTTCCAGTTGGTCAGCATCCCGCCGAGCCAGCGGTGGTTGACGAAGTGCTGGCCGGCCGCGCGCGCGGCCTGGGCAATCGGCTCCTGCGCCTGGCGCTTGGTGCCGACGAACAGGACCTTGCCGCCCGAACGGACGGTCGCCTCGACAAAGTCGAGCGCGCGCGCGAACAGCGGCACGGTCTGCGACAGGTCGATAATGTGGACGCCGTTGCGCGCGCCGAAGATGTACGGCTTCATGCGCGGGTTCCAGCGGTGGGTCTGGTGGCCGAAGTGCGAGCCAGCTTCGATGAGCTGCTGCATCGAGACGGTAGGTGCCGCCATGGTGGTATGTTCCTTTTCCGGTTGAGCCTCTGGGAAGCTGGAACCGCTGCGGAGATCCCGCTGACGGCACCGGTATGGGCGCTTCCCATGTGGATTTTCGCCGTTTTCCGGGCACGGAATGGGCACGGATTCGCGTCGAAGGCGGCCCCTTAGCGAGGCACGATGCAAAAGGCCACCCTCAATTCACCGACCGAACAAGCGATTCTGTCGCAAAAAGGTGTTGACTGATGAGAACATATGTAGAACATTGAGTTTCTCGGCGGAACACAAGGTCGTCAGCAGACGTTAACCGCCAGATTTCCACAGGCCATCAACAGGCTTGTCGACATAGTCAGGGATCAGTCGTGATGCTCGCATTTGCTCTCATCGCCCTTTTCATCGGCACCGCCCTCGCTTCTGCGACGGTGCTGGTCGACAGCGGTCTGCGCGGCATTGCTGCCATGCGCACACTGCGTGCCGAATTGACCTCGCTGGGGATGGCCACCGGCCCCGCTCCATCGCGGCAGGCTCGGCGGGCGCTGGTTATACGGGCGGGCGGCCAGCGCCGGGTGTCGCAACCTGCGATGCCCGCGCTTCTCGCTGCCGCCTGACCCGGGCATAACGAAGCACGGCCCACGGCATGAGGGTGAGGTAACCGACGCATATCACCACCAGCGTCCACCACGGCTCGAGCAACAGCGCGGCAAACAGGATGCCTGAGAATGCGATCAGTTCGAGTCGCACGCTGCGTCGGGGGCGAAGCGAGGTCCAGCTGAGCGTCGCAAGGTTCGAAATCATCAGGAACGCGATAAGTCCCATCCACAGCGCGCACAGGATCGGATCGCGAAATTCCTCGCGGCCCGTCGCCATCCACAAATAGAACGGCAGGAACGCCAGACCCGCGCCCACCGGAGCGGGAACGCCGGTGAGAAAACCTGCCGACTTGTGCGGCTGTTCGTCCACGTCGATCTGCGCGTTAAATCGCGCGAGGCGCAGCGCACAGCAGATCGCGAAAGCCAGCGCCGCGAACCAGCCCAACCGTGGCAGGTCCTGCAACGTCCACATATAGAAGATAAGCGCCGGGGCCATGCCGAAAGACAGCGAATCGGCCAGACTATCGAGTTCCGCCCCGAACCGGGTCTGCGCCTTGAGCAGGCGCGCGATCCGTCCGTCGATGCCGTCGAGCAATCCCGCCAGGATCACGGCGAGAATCGCGAAACTCCAGTTCTCCGCGATGGCGAAACGGATACCGGTCAGCCCCGAGCACAGCGCGGCCGCGGTAATGGCGTTCGGAATGACCGCGCGGAGCGACAGGCCGCGGGCCTTGGCAGAGGTTTCCGGCACTTCGTCTTCGGCGGCCTTGGGGCCAAGGCGCGAGTCATCGATCACTGGGCGACGCCCTCGATCAGCGCCTGACCGCCGACTTCGGCGAGGATGGTCTCTCCTGCAATGACCTTCTGCCCGATCAGCACCTTCGAATCAGTCCCTGCCGGAAGATAGACATCGACCCTGCTGCCGAACCGGATCAGCCCGACCCTTTGGCCGACCGCAAGTGTGTCGCCTGGCTTGACGAACGGCACGATCCGCCGCGCGACCAGTCCGGCGATCTGCGTGAAGCCGATCGCGAGGCCATCGGCGCGCTCGATCAACAGGTGCTGCCGCTCGTTTTCCTCGCTCGCCTTGTCGAGGTCGGCGTTCATGAATTTACCCGGAATATAGACGACCCGGCGCACTGTCCCCGCGATGGGCGCGCGGTTGATGTGCACGTCGAACACGCTCATGAAAATCGAGATGCGGGTGACCGGCCCCGCAGGCAGCGGAGTGCTGCCGCTGCCGTCATCGACGCGAAGCTCCGCCGGCGGCTCCACCTGCATGATCAGCGACACCAGCCCGTCGGCGGGCGAGACGATATAACCATCGCCCTGCGGCACGACGCGCTCGGGATCGCGGAAGAAGGCGAATACGCCGAGCGAAAGGAATGCCATCGGCCAGGCGATAGTTTCCCACGCCATGAATGCCGCGAACAGGCTGATACCCACCGCGATCAGTCCGAATTTGCGCCCTTCGGGATGGATCGACGGCCAATGCCAGCCCGCTTCGCCCCGACCCTTGTTGTCCATCAGTTCGCCTGCCATCCACGCCATCTAGGGGCTATGTTCGGGCGGCACAAGGCGAAGGGACCCGCACGGTAGCCTCGCGTTAACCAAACCACGCTAGCCCGGCAGCGATGAGCGAGGCGACGACATCGCTGGCCCGGATGGGCAACGCCGGGGGCCTGGTGCTGCGCGGCCTGTTACGGCGCGACCTGCCGTTCTACCTGCTCGCCGCGCTGATATTCGCCAGCTGCGGGATGTTGTTCGCGACCTATGACCAGTCGGTGAAGGTGGAGCCGGTTTTCACCAATGCACGACTGTACCTGGCAGGCGGAATCGCCCTGCTATTGTTCGATATAGTTGCATCGCTGGTCGTGAATCGCCCGAGCCGCCCCACGCAGTTCCTGATCGAACGCTATCGCGACCGCATGAGCGATCCGCGTGCCGTCGCCGGGCTGTTCTCGCTGGTAGTGCTGATCGCCTTCATGCCGGTGTTCTCGCGGCTCAAGTCGATGATCCCGCTGTTCAACGACTTTGGCTGGGACGCTGCCTTCATCGGCTGGGATCGCGCGCTGTTCCTCGGTTTCGACGCGTGGGAGGTGCTGCAACCCTTCATCGGCTATCCGCACGCCACAGCCGCACTGGCGTTTCTCTATCATGCCTGGATCCTGCTGATTTACCTCGGGACGCTGTACCTGCTGTTCTACCGTGCGGCAGAGCCCGTCCGGCGCGCATACCTGGTCTGCTTCCTGCTGATCTGGACCCTGATCGGCGGCGCGATGGCGACGATGTTCGCCTCCGTCGGACCTTGCTTCGTAGGCCCGATCCTCGGCGATCAGACCTTTGCCGCGCAGATGGCCTATCTCGAGGCCGCCAATCGCGAGGTGCCGATCCTGACACTGCACGTGCAGGACCTATTGCTCGAATGGCACCGTTCCGACAGTCGGGGTCTCGGCAGCGGCATTACCGCCATGCCCTCGATGCACGTGGCGATGGCGATGCTGTTCTGGCTCGCCATCCGCCGTATATCGCCCGCCGCAGGCCGGTTCTTCCTCGTGTTCCTGGTCCTGATCTGGATCGGTTCGGTCCACCTCGCCTATCACTACGCGGTCGACGGCCTTGTCTCGATTATCGCCACCGCGGCGCTGTGGTGGGCTGCGAACCGTTTGATCGCATGGTGGGACGAACGGGCTCAACCGGCCTTGCGCACGAATACCGTCCCGGCGGAATAACCCGCGCCAAAGCTGCAAATCAGGCCGGTATCGCCCGGCGCCAGGTCCTGGCTATGCAGATGAAAGGCAATGATCGAGCCCGCGCTCGAGGTATTGCCGTAAGTGTCGAGCACCGTGGGGCTCTCGTCCTCGCTCGCCTCATGTCCCAGCACGCGTTGCGCGATCAGGCGGTTCATCCCCGCATTGGCCTGGTGCAGCCACAGGCGGCGCAGCGCCTGAGGATCGATGCCCAGCCGCCCTGCCTCGTCGACGATCATTTGCGCGACCATCGGCACGACCTCCTTGAACACCTTGCGTCCCTCCTGGACGAACAGCTTGTCCGCCGTGTCGGCGGTCTCCGGATCCGCGCGATTGAGGAAGCCGAAGTTGTTGCGGATATTGTTGGAGAACACCGTCTTGAGACGAGTGCCTAGGATGTCCCAGTGTGCCCGCGGAGCCAGCGCAGCATCCTCCACCAGCACGGCCGTCGCCACGTCGCCGAAGATGAAATGACTGTCCCGGTCGCGCCAGTTGAGGTGGCCGCTGGTGATTTCCGGGCTGACCACCAGCACGCTGCGGGCGTTCCCGGCGCGAATGTAGTCGGCTGCGGTCTGGATACCGAAAGTGGCGGACGAGCACGCCACGTTCATGTCGAAGCCGAAGCCCTCGATGCCCAGCGCCTGCTGGATCTCGATCGCCATAGCGGGATAGGGCCGCTCCATGTTGGACGCCGCGCACAGCACCGCATCGACATCGGCCACGTCGCGCCCCGCCCGCTCCAGCGCATCGCGCGCTGCCGCGACCCCGATCTCGGCCATCATCGATGGCTCGTCATTGGCCCGCCGGGGCCAGCGCGGCGACATGATAGCGGGGTCTAGCACCGGCGCCTTGGCCATCACATGGCGCGCCTTGATCCCGCTCGCCTTCTCGATGAACTCGACCGAACTGGGCTCCAGCGCCGCAACCTCGCCCGCAGCGATCTCGGCAGCGTGCGCTGCGTTGTAACGCTCGGCGTAGGTGTTGAAGCTGGCAACCAGCTCCTCGTTGGTGATCGAGTCTTCGGGCGTAAACAGCCCGGTCGCTGAAATGACGGGACGGCCAGTGGTCTGCATCGCGGGTGGTTAGGCTGGTGTGATGGACGGTGCAAGGAGGCGCTTGTCGGCCCGAAGCTCCCGCCAGGGAGGAAGGGTGGTGGCAGGGCTTGTATCGAACTAATCCTATATAACGTTGAACTAGAACTATTTTTTTGCTTAGCGAAAATGGTGCCCCACATTTTGCCCCACACTATTCTTAGCTCATCGCATTTTCGGCAAAATATCTAATTGGCCAAATCAGCCTTGCCGCCGCTCTTTACCCCTTCACGACCAGTTGCGGAAGCCAACGGACTTGCCTGGCCGTTGATGTCTTGGCTGCAACGGTGACTGGCCCTAAAGCGCATAAGGCAAGGTGTGAGGCAAGCGCGCGTGGATATTCAGGGTTACGTCAATGAAATTCGTGTGCTCCATAACAGCGGCCAATCGACCGAACACAGCTTCCGCCCTGCACTTGAACGCCTGTTCAAATCGATCGACCCTGCCCTTACGGTCATAAATGAACCCCGCCGCACCGTGGACGTAGGTGCGCCCGATTTCGTTTTCCAGCGAGGCGATGTCGCGATTGGCTGGTGCGAGGCCAAGGACATCGGCAAGGACATCAGGAAATTCGCGGCGAACGATTACAGCAAGGCGCAGAAAGACCGTTACAAGAAGGGCCTACCCAACCTGATCTACACCAACGGACTGGACTTCGAGTTCATCCGCGAAGGCGAGGTGGTCGATTTCGTCACTATTGCCGACCTGATCCCGACCATGCCCGCGCGCGAAACCGCGTTCGCTACCTTGCAAGCGCGGCTGGCCGAATTCGCGCACGCAACCCCGCTTACTGTCACCTCATCCAAGCGGCTGGCAGAGCTGATGGCGGGCAAGGCGGCGCTGATAAAGGACATCATGGGCAACGCGCTGTTGGCCGATATGAAGGCCAAGGAAGCGGGCAGCGCCGCCACTGATCTGATCGGCCAGTATGAGGCGTTCAAGGCCAATCTGATCCACGAAATCACCGTGGCGGAATTTGCCGACATCTACGCCGAAACCATCGCTTACGGCCTGTTTGCCGCCCGCCTGCATGATGAAACCCCGGCCAGCTTCACCCGTGCCGAGGCGCTGGAGCTGTTGCCCAAATCGAACCCGTTCCTGCGCGAATTGTTCATCTACATCGCCGGGCCGAACCTAGATGATCGCCTGCGCCGCCCGGTGGACGATCTGTGCGCGGTGTTCCTTGCCACCAACATGGAACAGGTGCTGCGCCACTTTGGCAAGGTCACGCGCCAGCAAGACCCGTTCCTGCATTTTTACGAAGTGTTCCTGGCCGAATACAACCCGGCCAAGCGCAAGGCACGCGGAGTGTGGTATACGCCTGAGCCGGTTGTCAATTTCATCGTGCGCGCGGTGGACGAGGTGCTGCAAACCGAATTCGGCCTGCCCGATGGCCTGGCCGATACCAGCCGCATTTCTATCGATTGGGATACCGGGCAGAACGACCCGAAAACTGGCAAGCCTGCGACCATCAAGCGCGAGGTGCATCGCGTCCAGATACTCGATCCGGCAACCGGCACCGGCACGTTCCTTGCCGAAGTAGTCAAGCTGGTGGCGGGACGGGTGAAGGGCATCGCGCCGGGTCAGTGGTCGGGCTATGTCGAACGCGACCTGATACCGCGCGTTCACGGGTTCGAACTGCTGATGGCCAGCTATGCCATGTGCCACATGAAGCTGGACATGATCCTGACCGGGCTTGGATACAAACTAAGCGGCAACCCGCCCCGGCTGGGGGTCTATCTCACCAACACGCTGGAAGAAGGCGAGCGGGTGGAACAGTCCTTGCCGTTCATGGGCCTACAGCGCGCGATTGCCGAGGAATCCAAGCTGGCGAGCGACATCAAGCGCCAGACCCCGATCATGTGCGTGATCGGCAACCCGCCCTATTCAGGCGAGAGCGCGAACAAGGGGGCTTGGATCATGGGCCTGATGGAGGATTACAAACAGGAACCCGGAGGTACGCAACGCCTGCAAGAACGCAATCCCAAGTGGATCAATGACGATTACGTCAAGTTCATCCGCTTTGCGCAGCACATGATCGACCAGACCGGCGAAGGCGTGCTGGGGTTCATTACCAATCACGGCTACCTTGATAACCCCACATTCCGGGGGATGCGCTGGCACCTGATGAACAGCTTTGATCGGATTCACGTGCTGGACCTGCACGGCAATTCGAAAAAGAAGGAAGTCGCCCCGGACGGTTCGGCTGACAAGAACGTATTCGACATCATGCAGGGCGTGGCGATTATCATTGCGGTCAAGCGCAAGGGCGATGGCAAGAAACCCAAGCCCTTGGCCGATGTGCGCCATGGCGACCTTTGGGGCGCGCGCGAGGGCAAATATATCGCATTGTGGGAAGGCACGGCCAACAGCCTGATGCCCGCAAGTTTACCGCACAAAGCGCCAACGTATCCGATGGTGCAGCGCGATTATGCGGTTGAAGCGGTTTTTGAAACTGGGTTTTCCGTTGCCGATCTGATGCTCGTCAACTCCGTCGGCATTGTGACCGCCCGCGACGCATTGACAATAGACATGGCCAAAGATGCTCTTTGGCAGCGCGTGAAGGATTTTGCTCAGACCGATGCTGGAACACTCCGCGAACGCTATGCCTTGGGAAAAGACGCGCAGGACTGGAGTGTGGATAGTGCAAAGAGGGATGTCATATCGACACTCGCTGAAGAGCGCCTTGTCCGAATTGCATATAGACCATTCGATATTCGCTGGACTTACTACACGGGCAACTCTCGAGGTTTTCAATGCAGACCTCGGAGCGAAGTTATGGGCCATTTAGCAGTCCGTAAAAACATAGCAGTGATGCTACCGAAACAGACGAAGGATGGATTGGGTGCGTTAGTAAGCGCATTCATTGCTGGCCATAAGGCATTCAGCGGCTACGACATCACTTCAAACTTTCCGCTCTACCTCTACCCCGATGAGCGAGACTTAGACCAGTCAATCCGGATCAATTTCGATCCCAAGCTCTACGCCAAAATCCGCGCGGCGGCTGGTCTCACCGGAAAGGCTGCTGCGCCCGATAGCGCGATGGTCGAAAGCGGGGCGTTCCGCACGGCAACCGGCGATGTGCGGCCCGATGAGGTGAAGGTATTCGATTACATTTACGGCGTGCTCCACTGCCCCGCCTACCGCGAAACCTATGCCGAATTCCTCAAGATCGATTTCCCGCGCGTGCCCTTCCCACCCTCGCCGCAAGTGTTCGCCGCCATCAGCGAACAGGGCGAGGCGCTGCGCCGCCTGCACCTCATGGAAGATGCCGCTATCGGACCCGCCCCCTATTCATTCCATGGCGAGGGTGACAGCGTGGTGGACAAGCTCCGCTTCGAACCCCAACCGGACGGCACTGGTCGCGTCTACATCAACGGCAGAGGCGATAAGGGGCAATACTTCGCAGGTGTGCCAGCCGTGTCCTGGAGCTTCCCGATTGGCGGATACCAACCTGCCCAGAAATGGCTCAAAGACCGCAAGGACCGTGCCCTGAGCTATGATGACATCCGGCACTATCAGAAGATCATCAAGATTCTGGCCGAAACCGACCGCATAATGCGCACCATCGAATTTCCCATTGGCGGCGATGCAACAGCGAAATGAGCGTGGCCGATTCTCGCTGGGTTCCAGCTTTCGCCGCATTCGAGGCGCTGCGCAAACAGTATGAGGCGTCAAGCTATTATGATGATAAGGAGGTGTGCTGGAAGGCCGCCAACGAAGCCCTGTTGAGGCGTCTGCAATCCGGGCAACTTCCGGCGCGGGCCGCTTCGGTATGGGAGGAATGGGACGACGCATTTCAAAATGAGCCACCGCCTGAGCCGATCCTCGATGCCGATAACATGATCCTGGTCCCAACAAGTTTCTGGAGAGGTTTTGGGGCCGCCAAGCCGGTCCATCGGGAGTGGGATTGGCTCGCGGGCGATTTCGAGTTCAAGGTGATCGCTGCCGATGGCAGTCGCGGTTGGGGAAACAACGGCGAGGGCATGGCCATAGGGCTTGAAGTGGATGCCAGTCACTTCCCTCATCTCTCATGGCCGCTGGCCAATAGCGGAAGGGATACGCAAGCGGCGCAGTCGACGGGCCAACGCGGCGGTGGCCGTCCAGCCGCGAACTGGTGGCCTGACTTTACCGAGGAACTGGCCGTCTACATCCACGAAAATGGTATACCCGATGGCCAAGGGCATGACGGGCAATCGTCGCTAATCGATGCCGTGTCCGCGCGGTTAGTTGAAAGGGGAAAGACGGAACCTGGCCGGGGCACCGTACAACCAGTTGTAAATGCGGTATTGCGGCGCATCCGATTGGCCGGAAACTAATAAAGCAACAGTTTTCGGCCCAATGGGGTCCAATCCGGCTGATCTTCACGGCCTGCCGACCGAAAAACGGCCCCGTTCCACAATGAACGGAGTCGAACATGAACACCCAAATCCCTGAACCGCTGGCCTACAGCATTGCCGACGCCTGCCGGATAACGTCGATTGGGCGAACCCGCCTTTATGGCCTCATTGCCGAAGGACGGCTGGATGTGCGCAAGATTGGCAGGCGCACCCTGATTCCTGCTGCCAGCCTGCGCGCACTGATCGAAGGGCAGGCCTAATCGTCATGCCGCCGCACCGGCCCAATCCGCGCCGGGTCAAGCTTCACCGCATCTACAGTGCGGCGGAACTGGCGGCCTGCTGCGGCGTCCACAAGAACACCGTCCGACACTGGCAGGCCAACGGGCTGGAACCTGTCAGCAAGGGCCGCCCCACCTTATTTGACGGGGCAACCGTTCGTGCCTTCCTTGCCAAGCGCAACGCCAGCCGGAAGCGGCCATGCCCGCCCGGAACGCTCTATTGCTTTAAGTGCCGCCAGCCGCGCGCACCCGCGATGGGCATGATCGAAGCCACCCGCCAGAACGCGAACACGGGCAACCTGAGCGCCATTTGCGAGGTCTGCGGCACGATGATGCACCGTCGCACCCGATTAGCCGCAATTGCAGCGATCATGCCCAATCTGGACGTCCAAATCAGGGAGGCAGGCCCACGCATATGTGAGCGCACCGAACCCTCCCAGAATTGTGACAATCGAAAGGACTGACAGACCATGCCAAAACACAATGCCGCAAACGCCCGCATCAAGCGCGAATACTTCATCTATCTGAAGGAATCGCAGCGCCGGGATGAATCATCGGTCGATGCCGTCGCCAAGGCCCTGGCGCGCTTCGAGGAGTTGAACGGGCACAAGGACTTCAAGACATTTCACCGAGCACAGGCGGTGGCCTTCAAGCACAAGCTGGACAAGCAACCGGCTGTCCGCACCGGCAAGCCGCTAAGCCGGGCGACGGTCAATTCCACCCTGTCCGCACTGCGCGCGTTCTTTGTTTGGCTGGCGGGGCAGCCCGGCTACAAGTCCCGTCTGTCCTATGCCGATGCCGACTATTTCAACCTGGCCGAAAAGGATGTGCGGATTGCCAAAGCGGCGCGACACAAGGCCTTCCCGACGCTGGAACAGGTCCACCACGCCATCGCCGCCATGCCCACCGGCACTCCAATAGAACTGCGCAACCGGGCGTTGGTGGCCTTCGCCCTGTTGACCGGCGCGCGGGACGGGGCGCTGGCGTCGTTCCGACTCAAGCACGTCGATCTGGTGCAAGGCCGTGTCGATCAGGATGCGCGCGACGTGAAGACCAAGGCCAGCAAGACGTTCGCAACGTGGTTTTTTCCGGTTGGCGGCGATGCGCTCCAGATTGTGCAAGGCTGGTGCGAGTATCTGCGCACCACTCTGCTTTGGGGCGACGATGACCCGCTGTTTCCGCCCACGCAAATCGGGCTTGGCGAGAATGGCGGTTTCAAGCCCGTTGGCTTGCGTCGTGGCGACTGCTGGCAGGGGGCCGGGCCAATCCGCGACATATTCCGCACTGCCTTCACGGCGGCTGGCCTGCCCTATTTCAACCCGCATTCTCTGCGCGATACGCTGGTGCAGCTTGGAGAACAGATTTGCACTACGCCGGAGCAATTCAAAGCATGGTCGCAGAACCTGGGCCACGACCGCGTAATGACGACGCTTACCAGCTACGGCACGGTCGCACCGCACCGGCAGGCAGAATTGATCCGAAGCATGGGGGCAACAAGAGGTGCGGCTGGCCGACTGGCAACAGCAGTCGATCCGACCTTGGTCGCGCAAGTGCTGGCTGCCATCCAGAATTTGCCGGGTGAAGAACCGGGCTAAGCGAATCAACTTCCTTCTGCGCGCAAGCCTGCTTTCCTTTCAGGCATCGGCACGACATTGCCCGTGCTGACCGGCCCACTCACACAGTAGCGCCCCCATGCTTCCATAAGCTTCACCCGCGCGCCCGGCTGACCCGGCGTGCCGAGATAGGTTGTGCGACGATAGGCGGCCTGCACCGCATCGGGAGTCTTGTGGGCCAGTGCCGCCTCCACCACGGCATCGGGGAAGCCTTCGTTCGCGGCCCAATCGGTGAAAGCGGACCGAAAGCCGTGAACGTGGAACGGTTCGCTCATGTCGCGCAGCACCTTGAGCAGGGTCATATCCGACATCGGCTTGCCCGCTACACCGGGGAAAACAACATCACTTTCAGACAAGCGCAGCGCGTCTGCCTTGGCCAGCACCGCCAAAGCGGCGTCAGAGAGCGGAACAATATGTGCCTTGCCTCGCTTCATGTGATCGGCGGGAACGGTCCACAAGCGGCTTTCAACGTCAAATTCAGCCCATCTCGCCAGCCGGACCTCCTGGCTGCGCACACCGGTAAGGATGAGCAGTTCCAGTGCCAGCCGCCCGAAGGATGGTTTACGCCGCAATGCGGTGATGAAACCGGGCAACCCGAGATAAGGCATGGCCTTACGATTCTCGCGCGCTTTCACCTGCCGTGGCAGACCGCGCCCCGCCTTCAGGCTGGCATTGCCCGATGGCGCTTCGCGGGAGCGCCAGCCTTTGGCATGGGCGTAATCCAACACGGCGCAAATCCTGTTGCGCACTTGGCGGGCGGTTTCGGGGATTTCCTGCCAGATCGGCGTCAGCACGGCGATGATGTCGGCAGTCGTTATGCTGCCGGTCGCCATGTCACCCAGTTTTGGAAAGGCGTAGTTTTCCAGACTGGCGAGCCACTGGCGGCCATAAACGGTGCTTTTCCAGCCAGCTTCGTTTTCGGCGTGGTATTGGCGCGTGGCGACGCGAAAAGTGACCATAGCCGCCGCTTCGTCCCTTCTCTCGGCCAAAACATCACGCTTGCCCACCTTGACCGCGTTGCGCAATTCGTCCGCCTTAGCGCGGGCTTGGGCCAGCGAGACGATCTTGGCGCTACCCAGCCCCACGTCTTGGCGCTTCCCATCGCGCTGGATTCGCACAAGCCATTGTGCACTGCCTGCCCCGCCAGCGCGATTAGCCCGCACTTTAAGAAATAGCCCGTCCCCATCCTGATAGGTGCCGGGTTTCAACAAATTCGCTTTAACTGCCGTCGCTGTAAGCTTGCCCATGTTGCCCCACACTTTCTAGCCCAGCAAAGGAGGAGGGAAATGTGGGGCAAGCCAAAATCTGCCCCACATTTGCCCCACACTCTCATCCGGCTGCACGCAAGCAGCAGCGAACACTAGCGGGCCTAGACGGATACATAAGCTAGGTTTTCCGGGATTTCCACGGTCATTCGTGAATGCTGGCGAATAAGGCGGTGGTGGACAGGGCTGGATTCGAACCAGCGTACGCTTGCGCGGGCAGATTTACAGTCTGCTGCCTTTAACCACTCGGCCACCTGTCCACACGGGCCTGTCTCGAGAGAGATTGCGAGGGACCGCGAAGGGGTCCCCGTGCCGAGAGGCGCCCCTTTGGCGAAGCGGTGCTTGCGTGTCAATGGGGCCGCTGGCATGGCGCGCGCCTTACCGAAACGGTGGAGATTTTCGATGGCCAAGGAAGGCAAGCGCGCGTTGCGCGGGCGCGCCGGCAGGATGCAGGGCGGGCGTGGCAGCGGGCGCGCAAGCACCGGCAACGTGCGTCTGTGGGGCCGTCACGCGGTCGAAGCCGCGCTCAAGAACCCCGACCGGGTTCACCGCAAATTGTGGGCGACCCGCGAGGGCGTGGCTTCGCTCGACGGCGAACTGCCTGCCGATTTCCCGGTGGAGTATGCCGACGTGGCCGACCTGGCCCGGCTGGTCGCCCGCGACGCGCCGCATCAGGGCCTGGTGCTGGAATGCCTGGCGCTGGAGGACGTGCATCTCGACGATGTGCTGAACGACCCTTCGCGCCCCATCGTCGTGCTCGATCAGGTCACCGATCCGCACAACGTGGGGGCCATACTGCGTTCGGCGGCGGCGTTCGGCGCTGCGGCAATCGTCACCCAGGATCGCCATGCACCGCCCGAATCCGGCGTTGTCGCAAAATCCGCCTCGGGCGCGCTCGAGACGGTGCCCTGGGTGCGGGTGGTGAACCTGTCGCGCGCGCTGGAGCGGATGGCCGAGGAAGGCTACTGGCGCGTCGGCCTGACCGGAGAGGCCGAGGCGACATTGGGCGAAAGCCTCCCCGCCGGGCCGATCGCGCTGGTGCTGGGGGCAGAGGGCGAAGGGATGCGGCACAACGTCGCCGGGCATTGCGATGCTCTCGCCCGACTGCCGATCAGCAGCTCGATCGAGAGCCTCAATGTATCCAACGCGGCGGCGATCGCGCTTTATGCCGTGGCCACGCGCAATACGATGGCGTAACGTTCGTTCCTCAACCGGGGGGATCGACCATGACTTTCGCACGTTTCGCGCTGGCTCTGGCCGCGCCCTTGTTGCTCACAGGGTGTCTGCTGGCACCAGGCAAGTTCGTTTCCGACCTGACCTTGCTCAAGGACGGCAGCTTCGCGTTCACCTATCGCGGCGAGATCCAGTCTCTCGCGATGTCGGGCCTGATGCGCAGCGCGATGGAGGCGGAGGAAGCCGAGTTCACCCCCCAGTGTTACGACGACGAGTTCGAGAGCCGCGAATGCACGGCCGAGGAAGCCGCCGAACAGGCCGAGGCCAAACAGGCCGAGAATGCCCAGATGCAGCAGATGATGTCGGTGATGATGCCCGGCCTCGACCTCACCGACGAGGAAAGCGTCGAGCGTTTCGCCACGCAACTCGCGCGGATGAAGGGCTGGAACGCCGTTGCGTATCAGGGCGACGGCATCTTCGAGATCGACGTGCGGATCGAAGGGCGCAGCGACCGTTCGTTCGTGTTCCCGGTGATCGAGGATATGCCCCTGCTCGCGCCGTTCGTCAGCATGGTCGTGCGGAGCGATGGCAAGGTCCGGGTGCAGGCCAACGGTTTCCGCTCCGACCCGCAAAGCCGCAACATGGGCGCTCTCACCGCGCTGGGCGCTTCTGCCGGAGAGGCAGGGACTGAAGGACGCGCGATGCCGCGGGTCGTGCGACTGGACGGAACCTTCACCGTGCGCACCGACGGCGAAATCCTGACCAACAACACGCAGGAGGGCGCGCGGCGCGAAGGCACCATGCGCGTACTCGAATGGCGGGTGCTGCCCGAAACGACCGCCGCGCCGGAAACGCTGATTCAGTTCTGAACCGGCGAGCAGCGCGGTCGGAGCGGCGTGGTCAGTTGACCGAATCTTTCAGGCCCTTGCCGGCCTTGAACTTGGGCTGATTGGATGCCTTGATCGGCATCGGTTCGCCGGTCCGCGGGTTGCGGCCCATCGAGGCCTTGCGCTTGGCCACGGCGAACGTCCCGAACCCGACCAGGCGCACCTCGTCTCCCTTCGACAGGGCCCGCGTGATCGTATCGAAGACCGCCTCGACTGCGCTCGAGGAATCGCTTTTCGACAGCCCGCTGGCATCGGCGACTGCGCTGATCAGGTCGTTCTTGTTCATTTTTGGTATCCCCCTCGCATTGAAGGCAAGTTCTGCGGCACGGAATGGCCGCAACGAAGGGGGCGGAGTTGAACGCAATTTTGCCCGCACTGTCAAAGTGAAAACCCGGCACCTGGGCACTTTCGCCCCCATTTCGTGCCCTTATGCGACGAATCGAGCCCCGCCCTAACGATCGTTAGCAGGCGTTAACCATAATCGTATGATGCGGTAACCCGAGTCGCTGCGATGCAGCATCGATCAGTGCGCCGTGGCCGGACCTCCCACTGGCGACGGCGCAGGCGCTGGCTGGCTCGCCAGATCGTCGGCCTCGGTCCACTCGATCGCAACCGGCACGTCGGTCAACGCCCGCGCCAGCACTTCGTCGACATGGCTGACGGGGATGATCTCCAGCCCCTCCTTCACCTTGGCGGGAATCTCGGCGAGGTCCTTCACGTTGTCCTCGGGGATCAGCACCGTCGCGATCCCGCCGCGCAGCGCCGCCAGCAGCTTCTCCTTCAGACCGCCGATCGCCAGCACCCGACCGCGCAGCGTGACTTCGCCGGTCATCGCCACGTCGGGCCGCACCGCGATTCCCGTCAGTGCCGAGACGATCGAAGTGACCATCCCGATCCCCGCGCTCGGGCCGTCCTTCGGCACCGCGCCTTCGGGAAGGTGGATGTGGATGTTGCGACGCAGGAAGATGGACGGCTTGATGCCGTATGCAGGCGCGCGCGCCTTGACGAAGCTGAACGCGGCGGCGACGCTTTCGTTCATTACCTCGCCCAGCTTGCCCGTGGTCTTGATCTCGCCCTTGCCGGGGGTCGTGACGCTTTCGATGGTCAGCAACTCGCCGCCGACCTCGGTCCAGGCGAGACCGGTCACCGCACCGACTTGCGCCTCGTCCTCGCCCATCCCGTGCTTGAACTTGCGCACCCCGGCGAACTCGCCGAGGTTGTCGGGCGTCACGGTCACGCTCTCGGTCTTGCCCTCGAGGATGCGGCGCAGGCTCTTGCGCGCCAGCCGCGCGATTTCGCGCTCCAGCGTGCGCACGCCCGCCTCGCGGGTGTAATAACGTATGAGGTCGCGCAATCCATCGTCGGTCAGCGCGAATTCGCCGTCCTTGAGGCCATGCTCCTTGACCTGCTTGGGCAGCAAGTGGCGCTTGGCGATCTCTACCTTCTCGTCCTCGGTGTAACCCTCCAGCCGGATGATCTCCATCCGGTCGAGGAGTGGCTGCGGCAGGTTGAGGCTGTTGGCGGTGGTCACGAACATGATCTCGGATAGGTCGAGATCGAGTTCCAGATAGTGGTCCTGGAACTTGCTGTTCTGTTCCGGGTCGAGCACTTCCAGCAGCGCGCTGGCCGGATCGCCGCGGAAGTCCTGGCCCAGCTTGTCGATCTCGTCGAGCAGGAACAGCGGATTGCTCGCCCCGGCCTTCTTGAGGTTGGTCACGATCTTGCCGGGCAGCGAACCGATGTAGGTGCGGCGGTGCCCACGGATCTCGGCCTCGTCGCGCACGCCGCCCAGGCTCTGGCGGATGAACTCGCGGCCCGTCGCCTTGGCGATCGACTTGCCGAGGCTGGTCTTGCCGACACCCGGGGGGCCGACGAGACACAGGATCGGGCCCTTCAGCTTGTTGGTCCGCGCCTGCACCGCGAGATACTCGACGATCCGGTCCTTGACCTTCTCCAGCCCGAAGTGATCTGCGTCGAGCACATCCTGCGCCGCGGCGATGTCCTTCTTGACCTTGCTCTTCTTGCCCCATGGCAAGCCCAGCAGCACGTCGAGGTAGTTGCGGATGACGGTCGCCTCGGCGCTCATCGGCTGCATCGACTTGAGCTTCTTCAGTTCGCCCTCGGCCTTGGCGCGGGCTTCCTTGGAGAGCTTGGTCTTGGCGATCTTCTCGGTCAGTTCGGCGATCTCGTCGCCATCTTCGCCGCCGCCGCCCAGTTCGTTCTGGATCGCCTTGAGCTGCTCGTTGAGGTAGTATTCGCGCTGGGTCTTCTCCATCTGCCGCTTGACCCGGCCGCGGATCTTGCGTTCGACCTGCAGCACCGACAGCTCGCCCTCCATGAAGGCCAGCACCATTTCCAGCCGACGCAGCGGATCGTGCTCGGTGAGCAGCGCCTGCTTGTCGGCCACCTTGATGGTGATCGCCGCGGCGACGGCGTCGGCCAGCTGGCCGGCGTCATCGATCTCGGACAGGTCGTCGCCCGCGTCATCGCCCAGCTTCTTGCTCAGCTTGGCATAGTCGCCGAACTGCGCAACGACCTGACGCATGGTCGCGGTAATCTCGCTCCCGGCGGCGGTCTCGGATTCGATCATCGCGACATCGGCGGCGACATAGCTGCCTTCGGCGCGCAAACCCTCCAGCCGGGCGCGCGCACCGCCTTCCACAAGTACGCGCACGGTGCCGTCTGGCAGCTTGAGCAATTGCACGACCCGCGCCACGACGCCGATATCGTAGAGATCGGTCTGCTCGGGATCGTCGCAACCCGGGTCGAGCTGGGCAAGCAGGAAGATGTCGCGGCTCGATTCCATCGCCGCCTCCAGCGCCGCGACCGACTTGTCGCGCCCCACGAACAACGGCACCACCATGCCGGGGAAGACGACGATGTCGCGCAGGGGAAGGAGGGGGTAGGTCTGGGTCATGCTTCGGGTCCGTGGTGTGGGCGCAGCGCAATGGCGCGCGCGGCTTGGATGCGAATATGGGAAGCGCCCGGGCGCGCCGCAATGCGGTTCAGCCGCAAAGCTGTGGACGTGAACGGGACCGGGGCAGCGGCGGAGGCCATGAAGGAGCGCGCAGCTCGGGGGCGATTCGACAAATTGCGGTCGAAATCATAGAATGCGAACGCCGCCTCAGGTCGCTGGCGCATGAAATGCAGGGGGATGCATCATGCTCAGGACTATTGCATTTGCGATCGTCGGACTTGGCTCCACATCGCTGGTCGGGGCCGACGCTCCAGTGCCTGCCGCCATTCCGGTCGAGACCACCAGCGCGCTTGATCCCATTCGGCTCGCCCAGCGCGTCTGCGGCCGTGGCGACGACTTGCGTGACACGCTTGCCATGCGGCTGCTGATGGCAGCCTCGGCGGGGCAGACGCTGCCGTCGGCAGGGGCCGGCTTCCCGCTGTCCGAAGCATTCCATCGCACGCAGGTGCCAGCCTCCGGACTGGAGGGGGAGGCGCGCGCCTATTTCGACCAGGGAATGACGCTGGCCTACGGCTTCAACCACGCGGCGGCGCTGCGATCGTTCGAGCAGGCACGGCGACTGGCGCCCGACTGCGCGATGTGCTGGTGGGGCGAGGCGCTGGCGAACGGGCCGAACATCAACGCGGGCATGGATGCCGACCAGAACCGCGCCGCGCTGGCCGCGCTGGGGGAAGCGCGCAAGTCGCTCGACCGGGTGTCGCCGCTGGAACGCGAACTGATCGAGGCGCAGCTCCTGCGTTATTCCGACAGCACCTCCGCTTCGCGTGAGGAACTCGACGCGGCCTATGCCGACGCGATGCTGGGGATCGCGCGTCGGCACCCCGGCAACGACGATGTCGCCGTGCTGGCGGCGGAGGCGGCGATGAACACCTCGCCGTGGAACTATTGGGGAGCGGACAAGTCCGTGCCGCAACCGCGTATCGGCGAGGCGGTGGCGCTGATCGAGGGCGTATTCGCCCGCAACCCGCGCCATCCGCAAGCAGCACATCTCTACATCCATCTGATGGAGAACAGCGCCGACCCTGCCAAGGCGGAGGATGCGGCGGACCGGCTGATGCGCTGGTCGCCCGCAGGGGTCGGGCATCTTATCCATATGCCGGCGCACATCTATTACCGCATCGGCCGCTATCAGGATTCGATCGATGCCAATGTCGCGGCGGCGCGGGCGGACGAAGCCTATCTCGCGAGGGCGGGCGGCGATGGCCTCTACCGTTATGGCTACTATCCCCACAACGTCCATTTCCTGCTGACTTCGGCGCAGATGGTCGGAGCCATGGGCATGGTGGCATCGGAGACCGAGAGGCTAAAGCGCATCCTCAGTGTCGATGTCGCCAGGCAGTTGCCCTGGGTACAGGCGATCCATGCCGCCCCCTCCTTCGCTCTGGCCCAATACGGCAGTGCCGACGCCATTCTCGCGCTGACAGCCGAGCCTTCCGAACTGGCCTATGTCGAGGCCATGCGCCGGTATGCCCGCGCCATCGCCTTTGCCGAACGACGCGACGAGGTGCGGTTCGCGGACGAGATCGCCGCGATGGAACGGCTGAAGAATGCCCCCTCGACGCTGGCCATGGTCGAGGCCGGTTTCCCTGCGCCGGACATCATCGGGCTGGCGGTGCTGGTAGCCAAGGGGCGCAATGCGCACTGGGCGGGGAGGATGGGGGACGCCATCGGCTATTTCGAGGCGGCCGAGGCGATCGAGCCGAACATTCCCTACAGCGAACCACCCTATTGGTACTATCCCGTCACCCAATCGCGCGGGGCGGCACTGTTTTCAGCCGGGCGCTACCGGGAGGCGAGCGCGGCATTCCGCAAGGCATTGGTGCAGGCTCCCAACAACGGCTGGGCGCTCTACGGCCTCAAACTGAGCGAGCAGAAACTCGGCCACGCGCGCGAAGCCGATGCCGCCGACGCGGCGCTGGCACGTGTCTGGCGCGGAGATCGGGACTGGCTGCGGATGAAGCGGTTGTAGGCTATCCCGGATTGCAGCCGGGCGCGCGCCCTAACCCATCCCAGGCAGGTTGAACCCTTCGGGCAGGTTCATGCCGCCCTGGATCTTGCGCATTTCCTCGCCTGACACGCGGTCGGCCTTGTCGCGGGCATCGTTGAAGGCTGCGGTGACGAGGTCCTCGACCATCTGCTTTTCTTCCGGTTTCATCAGACTCTCGTCGATCGTCACGCCCAGGATGCGGCCCTTGGCGGTGGCGCGGACCTTGACCAGCCCGCCGCCGGACTGGCCCTCGACCTCGAGCGCGTCGAGCTTGGCCTGCATTTCCGACATCTGTGCCTGAATCGTTTCGGCGGCCTTCTGCGCGGCCTTGAGCATTTCTTCCATCGATTGCATCGAATTGCCTCTCTTGTCGTATCAACGCGCCCAGGCCTTGCGGCCGCGCGCGGGGGAACCTGCGTCATCGACGAACTCGGCGTCGGGAAACGCGGCGAGCGTTGCCGCCACGAGCGGATGCGCACGCATCGCGGCGTCGGCCGCTTCCTGCGCGGCCACCTCGATCTCGGTCAGCGAGGGGGTGCCTTCGGTGGCGACTTCCTCGACGTGCCAGCGCTCGCCGGTCGCGGCGAGCAGGGCATCGCGCAGTTGCGGGGCGATGTCGCCGGTGAACTGGGGTCCACGCGAATAGGCGAGCCTGCCGGGCGCGAGATCGACCACGCGGACCTGGTGCCGCATCAGGCTGCCCGCGAGCATCTGGCCCTTGCCTTCGACCGTGGCAACCAGATCGCCCCAGTCCAGCATCGCGGTCGGCGCGCCGCTAGCCGAACCGCCAGCAGCGGAGGCAACGGGAAGCCCGCCCTGGGCCAGCTGATCGAGCTTCCTGGCCAGCGAGCCGGGATCGGGCAGGTTCGCCGCATGAAGCACGCGCAGCAGCGCCATCCGGGCCGAAATCAGCGGATCGGGCGCGCCCTTTACCTCCTCGTGCCCCTTGAGCAGGAGCTGCCACAGCCGATGCAGTTGCCCGGCGGAAAGCCGTTCCGCCCAGGCCGACAATATCGCCCGCTCCTCTGCCGTCGGTGCCTGCGCCTCGGCCCCGGCGACCTGTGCCAGGGTGACGCGGTGGGCCAGATCCATCAGTGCGCGCATCAGCGCCAGTGGCTCCACCCCCAGCGCATACTGTTCGTCGAGCGCCGCGAGCAGGCCCTTGGCATCCCCGTCGAGGATCGTCGCCAGCAGCCGCCGCTGCGCGCCCTTGTCGGCAAGGCCAAGCATATCGCGCACGCGGTCGGCAGTGACCTGCCCCTCCCCGTCCAGGTCTGAATGAGCAATCGCCTGGTCGAGGATCGACAGCCCGTCGCGCACCGATCCTTCGGCGGCGGCGGCGATCATGTGCAATGCCTCGTCCTCAGCCTCCACGCCCTCCTGCGCGCAGACCCAGCCGAAATGCTGCTGGAGGAGGTCGGTGGGAATGCGGCGCAGATCGAACCGCTGGGTGCGGCTGAGCACCGTAACCGGCAGTTTCTCGACCTCGGTGGTCGCGAACAGGAACTTCACGTGTGCCGGTGGTTCCTCAAGTGTCTTGAGCAAGGCATTGAAAGCATTGCGCGACAGCATATGGACTTCGTCGATGATGTAGATCTTGTAGCGCGCGGAAACGGCGGCATAGCGCACCGCCTCGATGATCTCGCGCACATCGTCGACGCCGGTGTGGCTGGCGGCGTCCATCTCGATCACGTCGATGTGGCGGCCCTCGGCGATGGCGATACAGGGCTCGCAGACGCCGCACGGGTCGATCGTCGGGCCACCCTGCCCGTCGGGTCCGATGCAGTTCAATGCCTTCGCGACGAGGCGCGCGGTGCTGGTCTTGCCGACCCCGCGTACCCCGGTCATCAGGAACGCGTGCGCCAGCCGGTCGCGCCGAATCGCATTCGCCAGGGTGCGGACCATCGGTTCCTGCCCGATGAGTTCGCTGAAGGTCTGGGGCCGGTACTTGCGCGCCAGCACGCGGTAGGGCTGGTTCGATGCGGACGCGGGCTTGGCGGCGGGCGCGGGAGCGGGCGGAGGCGCGCCGAACATGGCCGACTGCCCCGCCGCCTCAAGCTCGGCGGCACTGGGAGTGTCGGCTTCTTCGCTCGCGGGATCGGGCAGTCCGGGCTGGTCGGCGGAATCGGTCATTGCATCCCATGTAGGCGCTGGCGCGGCGCTTGTCGAAGCGCACGCGGCGACTTATTCGCGGGCGAGGCATGACTTGCCGGGAGGATGCGATGGAGCGTTGGCGACGGTTGGTAATGCTCGCGATGGCGCTCGGGGCGCAGCCGCTGTCGGCACAGGACGCCAGCACGCCGATCCCGACCACCGCGTTGCTCGAGCGAATGTGTTCGGAGCGCGGGGCGATGCAGTTCGCCTTCGGCCAGACAGGAGTGCCCGGATCGACCCGGGTCGAATCGCTGCTGCGGAGCGGCTTCGCGCTGCCCGCCACGTTCGCTCCGTTCGCCGAGGCGCGCCCGCGTGCGACCGAATGGTCGGGCCGCCTGATGGAGATGACCTATGCCGTGCCGATGGCGGACGAGGCACAGGCCTATGCCATGCTCGACACGCTCGGCAACGCGCTGGAGGAGGCCGGCTGGAGCTATACCGAACTGACCGTGGACGAGGCGCCGATGTATCTCGTCGCGGTGACCGGCTACGTCACTTTCGAGCGCCAGATGGAAGGTGACAACGGGACGACGCGGGTGCTGGTCGGGCTCGACTACGGCCTGGGCGAGGCGACGATGACCTGCGCGCGCGACGACCTGCTGCGCACCCATGCCGAGGAAGCGTTCGGCAGACTGCCGCCCGGCACCCCGCGTCCGGTCGTGCCCGAGGTGCCGGTGCCCCTGATCGCCGACGCCGCGCGCTGCTCCGAACCGCCGGTCGTGGCGGAGATGGAAGCGATGATGGCGGAGCGCAAACTACGCGACGAGTTCTTCGCGGCCATGCTCGCGCGCACCAACTACCGCGACCGGCTGACGAGCTGGATGCTGTGGCGGCTGAGCGAATCGGGTTGGATTTCGAGCACGGAACTGGTGGACCTCAGCTTCGCCTCGATCGGACACGCGAGCCCGGGCGGCGATCCGCTGGCCGCGTTCAAGCGCATCGAAACGATGTTCCCCATCCTTGAGCGCGTCGCCGCGGCCGAGATGACGCGCGACGGCGCGGGCCTGTGCCGAGGGCTGGTCGAGATGCACGGCTGGCTGGCCGAAGTCGACGCGATCACGCTGGCGCAGACCGAAGCTGTGCAGACGCGCCTGACGGCGGAAGCGGCGCGGCTAGGCGTATCGCTGGATTGAAAGATTAAGGAGCCGGGCGACCCGCTGCCATCCGTTGTGGCTGCTTCCTTCCGGACCTGACCAGGTTGGCGGACGCGAACGTCCACCCGACTCCCGGTCGCGCATATGGCGGCGCGGACTGGCGATTGCAACCGGGTTGTCAGCGGAAGTTGTCGGCGTAGGCCTGCAGCTTGATATTGCGCGGGGGCGTGGCGTGGACGCGCGCCGGAATACCGTAACGATCGGCGTAGGCTTTCGCCTCGTCCTTCGTCTCGAAGGTGAGAGTCACCTGCGCCTGCGTGTCGCCGCTCCCGGTCCAGCCCATCAGCGGATCGGGCTTGCGCGCCTCGGATTGCTCGAATTCGAGCACCCATTCGTCGGTACGCGCCTTGCCCGACTGCATCGCGTTCTTCGGGCGTTGGTAGATCCGTGCGGCCATGTGCTGTCCCCTAATTCACGAATCGCCGCGCGAAAAGGCATTCTTGGTCTTTAGGCTCGGCTTTTCCGTCCACGGCTCGTCGGGCCAGCGGTGCTTGGGATAGCGGCCCTTCATGTCCTTCTTCACCTCGGCCCACGATCCGCGCCAGAAGCCGGGCAGGTCACGGGTCGCCTGGATCGGGCGACCGGCGGGGCTGGTCAGCTTGAGCAGCAGCGGCGTGTTTCCGACCAGCGGGTGCCGCTCCAGCCCGAACAGCGCCTGGACCCGCACCTCCACGCTCGGCGCATCGTCGCCGGTGTAGTCGATCGCGTGGGTCGTGCCCGCGGGCGAGACGAATTCGCGCGGGGCGAGCCGGTCGAGCCGTTGGCGCGCGTCCCAGTCGAGCAGGTTCAGCAGCGCCTCGACCAGCTTTCCGCGCGGCAGGTCGAGGTCGCGGCGGCCCCTAAGGAGCGGGCGGAGCCAGCCGTCGGTGGTTTCGGCCAGCACCGCTGGCGTCATGGCGTCGATCCCGGCATGGCGGGCGCGAGCGATGAGATCGGCGGGGAGCAATGACCCCAGCCGCTCCACCGCCTTTTCCACAAGCATATCCACAATGGCATCGGGATCTGGTGCGGGATCCGGGCCAGTCGCCAGCGTGATCGCGCCTAGTCGCCGTTCCAGCCGCGCCTCAATCCGTTCGCCCGTCCACTTCAGAACAGAGCGGCGGTCGATCCGGGCCGACAGCCAGCGCTCGACCTCGGCCTCATCGAGCGCCAGCGCGGCGGTGATCCGCGCGCCCTTGGCCTGCCCCTGCGCATCGCCGATCACGAGCCATTCGGCGCGCGCCAGCGGGCTGGCCGGGTCGAGCAGGTAGCCGCGTCCGCCTGCCGAAAGCCAGTGCTCGCCCGAGGGATCGCGGCGGCGCGCGACATTATCGGGCAGCCCGGCGGCGAGCAGGATGGCGAGCGGAACGCGCGCGTCCCGTTCGCCCTGATCCTCCCCCAGGCCAAGCGCCTTCTCCGCCCACCGTCCCGCCAACTTGCGCGAGGCCTCGGCTCGGGAGGAACGATCGGAGTTCCACCGCGCCAACCGCGCCGCAAGGTCCTCCCCCTTGCCACCCAACCCACGTTCCTGGAGCAGCAGCGCGATCCGCGCGGCATCGTCCGCCGCGCCGTGTTCCGCGCCGAACAGCACCATCGCCGCGTGCGCGGGATCGAGCGGAAGCGCGGCAAGCGCCTCTCCACGCGGTGTGATCCGTCCTGCCGCATCGAGCGCGCCGAGCGCCTCCAGCCGCGCCCGCGCCGCCGACAGCGAGGCATCGGGTGGAGCGTCGAGCCACGGCAGCGAAGCCGGATCGCCGCTGCCCCACCGCGCCAAGCTCAGCGCCAGCGGCGCGAGGTCGGCAGTCGTTATCTCGGGTGGGGCAAACGGGGGACGGCCGGGATGCGCCGCTTCTTCCCACAGGCGATAGGCGACACCCGGCCCCTGCCGCGCCGCACGGCCCGCGCGCTGGGCGGCGGCAGCCTGGCTGGCGCGTCGGGTTACAAGGTGCGTGGTGCCCGCCGCCTTGTCGAACTCGGCAAGCCGCGCCAGCCCGCTGTCGACCACCACCGAGACGCCATCGAGCGTGAGCGAGGTTTCCGCGATCGCGGTCGCCAGAACGATCCGGCGGCGACCTTCGGGATTGCGCTGGATCGCTGTGCGCTGCCCGGCGGGGTCGACCTGCCCATGCAGCGGCAGCACCGGCGCATCGGGCAGGCGTTCGGCCAGCCGTTCGCGAACCCGCTCGATCTCGCCCACGCCGGGAAGAAAGGCGAGCACGTCACCTGCCTGCTCGCGCCAGGCGGTGAGCACGGCGGCGGCCATCGCATCTTCAATACGTTTGTCAGGACTGGAGCCCAGCCATCTGATTTCGAGTGGAAAAGCCTTGCCCTCGCTCTCGATCACCGACGCATCATCGCCCAGCAGCCGGGCGAAACGCGCGCCGTCGATGGTGGCGGACATCACGCAGATGCGCAGGTCGTCGCGCAACACCGTGCGCGTCTCCAGCGCCAGCGCGAGCCCGAGATCGCTGTCGAGATGCCGCTCGTGCGCCTCGTCGAACAGCACCGCGGAAACGCCCGTCAATTCCGGGTCCGCGACGATCCGGCTGACGAAGATCGCCTCGGTCACCACCAGCACGCGCGTCCGCGCCGAGCTTCTGCTGTCGAGCCGGGTGAGGTAGCCGACCGTCTCGCCCGCCTTCTCGCCGAGCAGCTCCGCCATCCGCTCCGCCGCCGCGCGCGCGGCGACCCGGCGCGGGCTGAGGAGGATCACCTGGCCGGTGCACCACGGCTCGTCCAGCAGCGCGGGCGCGACCGCAGTGGTCTTGCCCGCGCCCGGCGGCGCGACCAGCACCGCACCGCCGCGCGTGCGCAAGGCGGCGAGCAGGTCGGGCAGGACAGCGTGGATGGGGAGGTCGGCGGTCACGAGCGCCCCCCTACCGCCCTCGTCATCCCAGCGAAAGCTGGGATCGCTGGCAGCAAGCGCGGTTACTGCCGAGAGCGGCCCCAGCTTCTGCTGGGGCGACGACTTTATCAATAGGCCCCAGCTTCGGCTGGGGCGACGCGTGCCTCAATACCCTCGCGCCACGGCGAAATGCGCGGCTTCGGCCATGGCGGCGCGGGCCTTGCCATCGGAGAAGATCGAGATCGCGTCCACCGCCCGGTCGGCAAAGTGGCGCGCGCGTTCGCGGGTGGTCTCGACCGCGTCGTACTTGCCGATCAGGTGGATTGCTTCTGCAAGGTCGGCATCGGATGTGCGATGCCCGGCGATCGCCATCTGCCAGAACTTGCGTTCCGTCTCGTTCCCACGCGCATAGGCGAGGATCACCGGCAGCGTCATCTTGCCCTCACGGAAATCGTCGCCCTGGTCCTTGCCCATCTCGGCGGCATCCGAATCGTAATCGATCGCATCGTCGACCAGCTGGAACGCGACACCAAGGTTGCGGCCATAGTCCTCCAGCGCCTGCTCCTGCGCTTCGGAACATTCCGCCACCACCGCACTGATCCGGCTGGCGGCAGCAAACAGCGCGGCGGTCTTGGCGCCGATGATGGTGAGATAGCGTTCCTCGCTGGTCCCGACCTGTCGCTGCGCGGTGAGCTGGGCGACCTCGCCCTCGGCGATCACCGCGCTGGCGCTGGACAGGATGCGCAGGACCTTGAGGCTGCCGTCCTCGGTCATCAGCTCGAACGCGCGGCTGAACAGGAAATCGCCGACCAGCACCGTCGCCGGATTACCGAAGATGATGTTCGCCGCCGCCTTGCCCCGCCGCAATTCGCTGCCATCGACCACGTCGTCGTGCAGCAGCGTGGCGGTGTGGATGAACTCGACCGCGGCCGCGAGCTTGTAATGGCGCGTGCCCTGATAACCGACCAGTTCGGCCCCCGCGAGCGTCAGCATCGGGCGCAGCCGTTTGCCGCCGCCCGAGATCAGATGCCCGGCGAGTGCGGGGATCAGCGGAATTTCGCTCTGCATCCGGTCGAGGATCACCGCGTTGACCGAATTCATGCCCTGCGCGGTAAGCGCAAGCATCGGGTCGAGCGAGGGTTGCCGACGCGGCAGGGGTACGATCTGGGCACTCATGTTGCCGCAGCCATGCTGACGCGCGCGCGGCTTGGCAAGTCCCGACAGGCCTTGGAAACACTCTCCCGCGCGTGATAGGGGCGATTTCAGCTCCGCCGTTTCGGCACCGGCCCGCGCCCCCGCCCGGCCACCCATAGGGTATTACTGTTGGGTGGCCGGGCGGGGGTGCGGGCCGGTGCCGTCCAACCGAAAACGACCTTAGGCCACCGCGCGATGACCGAAACCGCCGCCGACCAGCAGCTCGCCGCCTTCCGCCGCAGCATCGACAATATCGACGCGGCGCTGGTGCACATCCTGGCCGAACGGTTCCGGATCACCCAGGCGGTCGGTGCCTACAAGGCGAGGAATGCCCTGCCCCCCGCCGACCCCGCACGCGAATCGGAACAGATCGCACGGCTGCGCAAGCTGGCCGAGGAAAGCGAACTCGACCCGGAATTTTCCGAAAAATTCCTGCGCTTCATCATCGACGAGGTGATCCGCCACCACGAGCAGGCCCGGGGCGACTGAACGCTTAACAACTGTCCAGTTTCGAGACGCAACCCAAAATCGTGCTGTGCGAAGGCCTTGCGCATGGTTAGCCGCGCAAGAGTTTTCGTTAACGCATTTCGGGGGGCCGACCATGGCATTTCGTTTCGGATTTCGCGGGCTGATGGCCCTGGCGCTCGCAGCGTGCGGGCTGGCTGCTCCAGCACAAGCCGCCACGCTGCTCGACTTCGGTAATACCAGCGGTCAGAGCAATCTCGGCACCACGGGGCCGAACGGCAACGTGCGCAACTACACTCTCAACGTCGCCGGAACGGTGGTAAACGTGAAGGTTACGGGCTGGAGCATCAACGGCTCCACCATCCAGAACGGCTTTCTCGGCGCGTACAGCGGCTGGGGCCTTGGTGTGACCAACCGGGACGAGGGCGGTTCGTCGCCCGGCCACTCGATCGACGATTCGGGGCGTCTCGATTTTGTCGCGCTCCAGTTCGATCGCGAGGTGATCATCTCGGCCTTCGGACTTACCGCGGTCAGCGGCAACGATACGGACGCATCGTTCTATTTCGGCACCAGCGGGCTGTTCAACGCCGGGCTGGCACTGCACAACACCTCGGTCGGCGCGCTTAATGCGCTGCTCGACGGCGGCTTCAACAGCATGGGCGGCACGTCATCGCGCACGGCTTCATTCAATTCCGGCGGAATGGCGGGCGACCTGTGGATCGTCACGCCCTATGCCGGCGACAAGGGCGTTGACCTGTTCAAGCTGCGTTCGGCGATGGTAGACGTGCCGGCCGTTCCCGAGCCGTCGACCTGGCTGATGATGCTGATCGGCTTCTTCGCGACCGGCGCGGCCATGCGCCAGCGCCCGGCGCGGGCCACCGGCAGCCTGCGCACCGCCTGAAGTCACGGCACGGACCGGCGGCGTCAGCGTCGCCGGTCGCGCCGCCGATCGTTGCGCCTATCATTGCGGGCATCGCGGCGATAACCCGACCAGTTCTCGCGCCAGCCACGGCGGTCGCGCTGATAGGCGCGGCGCGCCTCCCAGTGGCGGCGCGTGGCGTTGTTCCAGCGCTGCCGCTCGCCGCTGCGGCTGTACACGTAGTAGCCGACGCCCGGGTAATAGTAGTTGTTGTACCAGCCGTAATAGGCTGGATAGCTGCGGCTGTAACCGCGATCGTAGTAGCTGTCGTAGTAACCGCTGCTGTAGCGAGGGCCGTATCTGTCGCCATAACTGCTGCACGCGCCCAAGGCGAGCGCGGCGGCAGCCAGCAGGACGCCAGTCCTGGCGTGCTGAGCCATTGGTGGTCTCCTAATTGTGGACCGTATGGCTGATTTATGCGCGGGAGCGCCGGGGGTTCCGAAAAATGCGGTGAACCGAGTGGGTTAACCGGCGCGCGGCAGGCTCAACCTGACCAGCAGCCCGCCCAGATCCTCGCTTTCACCCAGCGTCACACCGCCACCGTAGATTTCCGCCACGTCGCGCACGATGGCAAGGCCCAACCCGGTGCCGGGCTTGCCCGTATCGAGCCGCGCGCCACGATCGAAGATGCGCGGTCGCTCTGCCTCGGGGATGCCCATGCCGTCGTCCTCGACCCAGATCACGCACTGATCGGCATCGATCTCGGCATCGACAGTCACGAACACGCTGCCGCCGCCGTACTTGGCCGCATTCTCGATCAGGTTGCCGAGGATCTCGTCCAGATCCTGCCGCTCGATCGAGACGTGAGCCTCGCGGTTTCCCGCGATGTCGAACCGGACTTCGGAATAGAGGCGCTCCACCGCGCGGCGCACGGCCTCGGCACTGGTGCACACCGGCGTGCGCGCATGGCCGACCGCGCGCCGACCGACCGCGCGGGCGCGCGCCAGGTGATGCTCGACGTGGCGCTGCATGGTCCGCGCCTCGCGGATGGTGGTATCGGCCAGGTCCTCCGCGCGCGCGGTGGCGGCGTTTGTCAGTACGGTCAGCGGAGTCTTGAGCGCATGGGCCAGATTTCCCGCATGGGTGCGCGCCTCCTCCGCCTGCTGTTCGGAGTGAGCCAGCAGCATATTCAGTTCCTCGACCAGCGGCTGGACCTCAAGAGGGAGCGGATCGGTCACCCGGTTCGATCCGGCGGTGCGTATGCGCTGGATCGCGGCCCGGATACGGCGCAGCGGCATCAGCCCGTACCAGCTTTGCAGGGCGGCCATCACGAACAGGCCGAGACCCAGCACCGCGAAGCTCCACACCAGGATCGCGCGGATATCGCTGACCTGCGCCTCCAGTTCGCCGGTCGAGGAGGCGACCGCGAAGGTCCAGCGCGTGTCGCTGTCGGGCAGGATCACGGTCCGTTCGACCAGCCGCAGAGGCTCGCCGGAGAACTGGTTGCTGTTGTAGAAGTGGGGCTCGTTGTCGAAATGGTCGGCTTGCAGGCGGAGCGTGCGGTCCCACAGGCTGCGACTGGGAAAATCCTCGTGGTCGGGACCGCTTATCTGCCAGTAAAGCCCACTGCTCGGTTCGAGGAACCGCTGGTCGCCGAGAGCGCGATAGAACAACACTTCGCCATCCTGGCCGATCTCGGCCGAGGCGATCATCGCGGTCAGCATATATTCGAGCTGCTCGTCGAAGTTGCGCTGGACCAGTCCGACCAGGGTGCGGTCCAGCGCGAAGCCGCCCGCCAGCAGCAGCACCGCGATCCAGCCCGCCGCGATCAGGATCATCCGCCGCGACAGGCTGCCAGTATGCGGTGCGGTTTCGTCGCCGACCGGCACGGCTAGCGGCGCGTCGCCCGTAGCGCGCGCGCCCTCGCCGCCGGCGGGATCAGGCGCGCGGCTGCTCGGCGGGATCGTCGAGGCTGTATCCAAGGCCACGGATCGTGGTGATGACATCGGCACCCAGCTTCTTGCGGATGCGGGTGACGAAGACCTCGATCGTGTTCGAATCGCGGTCGAAATCCTGATCGTAGATGTGCTCGATCAGCTCGGTGCGGCTGACCACCTTGCCCTTGTGGTGCATCAGGTAGCTCAGCAGCTTGTATTCCTGCGCGGTCAGCTTGACCGGCTCGCCCTCCAGCGTCACCCGGCCCGAACGGGTGTCGAGGCGCACTTGCCCTGCGGTCAGTTCGCTGGAGGTGTTGCCGCTGGCACGGCGGATCAGCGCGCGCAGGCGGGCGATCAGTTCTTCGGTCTGGAATGGCTTGGCGAGGTAGTCGTCGGCACCTGCGTCGAGCCCGGCGACCTTGTCGCTCCAGCTGTCGCGCGCGGTCAGCACCAGAACGGGGAACTTGCGCCCCTCCTTGCGCCACATACCGAGCACGGTCAGCCCGTCGATCTCTGGCAGGCCGAGGTCGAGCACGACCGCGTCGTAATCCTCCGACGACCCCATGTAGTGGCCGTCCTCGCCATCGACCGACAGATCCACGGCATAGCCGTTCTGTTCGAGCGTCGACTTGAGCTGTTTGCCGAGTGTCGGTTCGTCCTCGACGATCAGGATACGCATGGTGGCCTCTTCCCCCGGTGATGGCGGCTTGCGCTAAGTGGTCGTTCGCAATGAACGCGTCAACCTGAACGGGGTTTCCCTCCCCCGCTGCGAAAAGTGCGGCTTCAAGGGCTGCGGCGCAGAACCCGACCGGTGCGCGCATCGACATCGACGAACAGCACCCGCCCCTCGCGAATGAACTTGAGGCGATAGGCCATCGCGGTCGAATCATAAGCGAAGCCGAGATATTCGGCATCGCGCATCGTCGGCAGGATCCGCGCCTCGATCTCGCGCGAGCGCAGGATGTTACCGGCCTGCATCTCCTTGCGCGCCTCGCCCTGATCCGAACGCGACTGGGCCGCGGCGGGAACGGTTAGTCCGCCGGCGAGGACCGCAGCGACGAGGCAGGAGGCGATGAGCTTGCGCATAACGCCTTCTGCCTACGTCCGGTGCATTGAACAACCTGTGAATGTTGCAGTTGCGAGTTGTTCAGATTCATTGCCGAAATTATTAACGCGTCATCTCGTAGGTAACGGTGATCGTCACTGCCGATGTAGCGCGGCAAGACCTTCTAGAGTCTTTGACAAGAGTTTCTGGAGCAATTTTTCACGGCCCGAACGCGCTTCAGATCGTCTTTTAGAGGCCTCTCAGAGCCATCTGAGAGGCCTCTTATGGCCAAGGCAGCGACCCGTCGCGCAGTGCCGCTAATCAACCATCGTCGTCTCCTGTCGATGCGCCGGGCGCTCTCCCGGCCTTGCTGAGGTTGATCGAGCCGAGCGCCCACATGTCACCGATAGCGAGCACGCCCGCGCGCCCTGCGATCTCGCGCTGCTTCATGTCGACCAGTTCGCCGATCACCGTGGCGGTGCGCGCCTCGAGGTCGAAGCCGGTGCCGCCCAACTCGGTGGCGGTGAAGGTGTGCGTCCAAGTCGATACGTCCGGGCTTCCGGCGGGATCGAGCAGGGCATGACCGTCATCGTCGATCGGCGCGGCGCTGAAGGTGACTGCCAGCTGCCCGCCATCGCTCAGGCGCTGCTGGTGCGAGACCTTGAACCGCGCGCCGGTGTCGATGTCCTGCACGAAGAGATAGGCCTCGCTCTGGCCTGCAGGTCGTTCGATGGTCACAAGGTTGGCCATGCTGCGCGCTCCTAGGGCTTGTAATAGGTGTTGTGGGAGTAGATGCCCTGGCCGGGGATATTCCCGGCGAGATAGGTCCCGTCCGAGCAGCTGATATGCGCCACCGTCAGCTCGCCGATCGGCGTCACCGAGCATGGCTCCCACGCCAATTGTCCGTCGCGGTCGACCGGGATCAGGTGCGCGGCGGCCTCCGGTGCCAGCACCGTCGATCCGTCGCGCAGGGTGATCGGCGTGCTGGCCGACAGATCGATCGCGTGGCCGCTGGCCGCGACGATCCGCACGCCCGGCTGCGGTTCGAGCTGGTTGCTGTCGACGACGCGCCAGGCGGTGCTGGCGCAATCGTCGGTGAGGACGCGGACATGGTCGCCAGCGATCACGTCGCCCGCGCGCACCCAGGTCCGGCCGTCGAGGGTGAATGATGGGCGCAAGCTGGGCTTCGTGCGCACCTCGACCCAAGCATAACATGCGACGCAGTTGTCCCATCCACCGCCGCCACCGCCGCCCGATCCGACTCCACCGCCGCTCCCTGCCGAACTGGGGCTCACGCCCGATGCGATCTGGTAGCGGCCCGGGAACAGCAGATCGTCGGGGTTGCTGGTGAAGGTGACGGCAGGGGTCGCAATTCCTGCGAGGCTGGGATCGTCGATATAGGCGATCCAATACGACGAGAAGGCGACATTGCCCGAGGCCGCGCCATAATCGAGCGTGACCGGCCCGCTCGGCCCGGCGATCTTGCGGCTGTGCGCAGGCAGGCTCACGGTGACATCGGTCGCATTGACCGTGTAGATCGGAGAGAGCGTTGTGACGTTCCTCGGGCCGAGGATGAACTGGGTGTTGTAGGCCTGCGGATCGTCGACCCGGCCCGTGCTCGGGGACAGCCTGGCCGTGCGTCCGATGACGCCAGGCGTATCGATCCCGGCAAGGGTCACCGCCCCGCCGCCGCCGCCGTACAAGACGCCATCGGTACTCAGGCTGAGCAGATTGTTGCGAATGCCCTCCATGCCAGTTAGCTCGCCGATGTTTTGAGGCATGTTGGAGACCTGGTCCCACTGTGCTTCGTCAGAGCGGAGACCAAAGGCCGTGAGTACGTCGCCCTGCTCGATCTGGATGGCATCGACATCAACTGCTCGACGCCCCAGGAACCCGTTCAGCCTGAACTGTGGAATGTAAACGTGGCCCGGCACAAGGCCGCTCACCGACGCGCTGTACCTGATCCATCCGGAGGCTGCGGGAGCCGCGATCGGAGGAGCCGTGATCGCGTAATTGGTCCCGGTGGATTCGTCCCGGAGACAAATTTCGAACCAGCAAGGCACGTCGGGCGCGGAAGGGTCGCTCCATCCGCCATTGAGAGTGCTGGATAGCACCCCGCTGTCCTTCACCCATGCCGAGAGGACAGCCTTGGTGCCGGTCGCGATGAACGTGTTTGAACTGTAGTAATACCCATGCCCCCCGACCGGCGCGATCCGCGCGAATTTTAAGCCATCAGGTGCCGCGCCGGTCAGCACCTGGATGAAGGCTTGTCCTCCATCGGCCAAGTCGACACGTGCTGGCGCGCCGTACTCGAACGACGAATTGCGCACCACGTTCTTGCCGCCGACCTCGTCCTTCGCGGCGAGGGCACCAGCACCGAGGCCGGGTAACGAGACGAAATTGCCCGGCAGTGCGACCGGCCCAAGCACGCGCCGCGCCCCGCTGACCCCTTCGACGACATAGGATACCGCGACCCAGTATGTTGCGCCCGCGGCCACCGGGATTTCCCGGCGCACGATATCCGGGCCGAACAGGCCCTCTTCGGTCCACACCGCCCCGACACCCGGCGCGGCGATGCCCTTGAAGTGTTCGATCCGCACGAACCGCGCTGCCGGATCGTCGCTCGCGCCGGTGACGATCAGCGCGGGCAGTTGCAGGCCGTCGCCATTCATGGCCCCCGCGACCGCTGCCCAGGCACCCACGCCCGGAGCGGCGATCGGCGGAGGAGCGGGCTGCTGCACCGCCACCACGCCATCGTCGAGCGGGGCGGTGTCCGAATATACGCTCGCCGATATCTGCCGGAGCACCAGGCGGTGATGCCATTTCTCGTCCGAGCCATACGCCTCGACCCGGAAGGTCCGTGTCGCGCCGCCGAAATGGCGCGCGCTCTGCCAGGTGACCCAGTCGCCCTCTTCGACGAACGCGAACCGGGGCGGCAGGGTCACCTCCGCCCGGCCCCACAACCGCCCGAAGCGGCGCACGATCTCGGCCACCCGCTCGGCCTGCGCCTTCCAGCTGACCAGCGACAGCCGCACCTGCTGTTCGCGCGGGCCGCCATCGGCCAGCACGTCGGCGACATCGCGACGCACCGGCGCGCTGCGCTCCTGCCACTGCTGGGCGGGATCGGTGAACAGCGCGACCACCGTATTGATCCACCCGGAGTCGCCGGTGCCGAGAAAATCGGACCACTTGACCCTGGAGCCGACCAGCAGATCGTCGTCGGTGAAATGCGCGATCGGTGCCCGGGCCTCACCGGGATCGATCTCGACCGCGCCCTCGGGCTGCACGATCGTGCCACCGCACGCTGCGGCGATGTCGTTTTCGATCTCGATGAACGGCTCGACCGCCTCGATTATCCCGCCCACGCGATAACGCGCCGCTCCGCCGACCACCTCGTCGCACAGGTTGGCCCGGTGAAACAGGTTGGCTGGCGGTGCCGCTATCGTGCTCAGGCCGCGCCCGATCAGCAGCTGTTCCGGCTGGCCGACGCGGTCGCACGCATGGATGCCACGCACCCAGTTGTAACGGGCGACGATCGGGTTCTCGCTCCACTCCCACGTCGCCGGATTGTTATGCCGGTGCGCGCCGCTTCCTCCGGCGGTGCTGTCCTTGCGCGGGTCGTAACAGCGCAGGCCGCGCACCACCCAGCGGAACCGCGGTCGCCCGCCGGGCCAGACAGGATTCTTGGCATCTGCCGCGTCCGCCTTGTAGGCGACCGCGACGTAGGCGACCCCGCGCCCCCGGTCATTCGCGGTCCATCCCGCGCTATTGGCGGTCAGCAGCGCTGGCACGGCCTGGCTTTCGGTCCCCGACCGCCAGTTCACCACCAGCTGGCCATTGTAACCGGCGACAGCGCCATCGCCCGCAAAGTTCACATAGCTGTCGTTGACGTAGAAGCCTTCCAGCGCATCGCACCGATGATCGGCCAGCGCGATCACCAGCACTTCCCAGTCGGTGCCATCCTTGCCGCCGTAATTGAACGCATCGACCAGGCTCCCGGCGGTCGCGGCGCGCCCAAGGATCGCCTGTCGCGACACCTCGCCCACCTGGATGGTCGATGACGCGGCGTTGCGCCTCTTGCTTCCGCCGCCACGCAGCACGTCGCCCAGCGTGCTCGCGAGCATGGTGACGCCGAGCTGGATCAGCCAGGGCTGGCCGGTGACGACGCCCACGACCGTGGCGACAACGCCGACAACGGCTTTCACGACCTTGCTCACGGCCGATCCTCATCACCAGCAGGACGGGATTTCACGACCGATGCGCTGCTCGCGCGCCATGCCATCGTCATCCCCGCGCGATCGAGCCGCCGTTCGCCATGCTCTCCGGGGCCGACCAGCGTTCGGCCTTCCACCACCATCAGCCGCACGCCGAACCGCGCATCGGGCAGGCCCGCCACATCGCCGCGCTGCGCCATCGCCGGGGCGATCCGCTCCATCCTGGCATCGAGCGCGGCGGCGATCCCTCCCTCGGCCGCCGCCAGCGCCCTGGCCTCGCGGAGGGAGCCCCAGCTCGGCACGTCCGCGAGCAGATCGACCCCGGTCTGCGCCTTCACCGCGCCCATCGCATACGACAGGCAATCGCTGCCGCGCCGCCAACGGAACTTGCGCCGTCGCCGCCGCTCCATCCAAGCCAGCAGCGCCTCGATGTCGCGCTCAGAGTGCATGCTGGTGGTTCCAGGTCTCGTCGCGCACGCCGCCGCCCCCGCCACCGCCCACCACGGTCCCGGCATTGGCCGGTTTGCGGCCGCCCCAGTAAAGCGTTTTCTCGGACGCGAACGACACATGCTTGAAGAACCCGTCCGCCGGATCGACCAGGCGCTGGTCGGCATCCGACCGCATCCGCCCGCCACGTCGACCGAGCCCTTTCGCGGCGGTCTCCAGCACTGCCACGATCGCGGCCTGTCCGCCGACTTCCTCCTCGCGCTCGAGCTGGTCGAGCGTGCCGCGCGCCCACACCTGAGAATCGAGCAGGGTGGAGCCGGACTGGTCGAAGATCAGCCGCCACAGCACCGCGCTCGCGCCCGATACCTCCTCGGCGTCGAGCAGTGCGAGCACCTCGGGCTCGATCCCGGACAGCGTCAGGGTGATGTTCTGCGCCGCACCGCCCAGCGCGCCTCCTCCCACCTGGACCAGCGCGCGATCGCCGACCGGATCGAACGTGCGCCCGTCGAACGTCAGCGGGCCATAGCCGCCCCACACCCGGATCGGCGGATCGCAGGCGATCTCGACCGCACCGCTCACGATCGCTTCGCCGCGCTCGAGCGCGGCCAGCGCGGCAGGCGCGAGAATCTTCATAAACGCAAATCCTGAATGGCGACCAGCGTCGCCCCGCCGATCGCACCGCCCCGGCCGATCGGGCCGAGGCTCGATTTCTCCGGGATCAGCTGCATCGTGCACAATGGCCGGTCGAGGTGCGCGATAGCCAGCGACGGCACCACGCGCGGGTCGATCGGCGGCTCGACCATCGCGGTCAGCACACCGCCGCCGCTCGCGGTGGCTGGTGCGACCAGCCGCGCCATCGTGCGTCGCCAACGGTTGGCGGGCGGTCCTGCGGGAACATCCCACTTCCACCCGATGTAATCGCCGATCGACAGCTGCAACCCCGCGGGCAGCCCGTTCAGCGTGATCAGCGAATTGCCGTCGCCGTCGATTGCCTGGCTCCATCCGCTGGCCGAGCCGCCGAAGCCGGGGATGGCAGCGAACCCGACGGGATACAGACGCGGAAACGGCCGGTTCGTGTCGCCCGCGTGGAACCGGCGAAGCCTGCCGCGCAGCCGCGCCAGGAAGGCGCGCCACAGGTCGGCCGACGCCGGGTCGCTCGGGTCGATCTCCCATGTCGCCGCCCACAGCGGCCATCCTGCCTGGACGCCGCCTTGCCGTCCGCTGGCCTCCGGCGCGGCGTAATCGACCCGCTCGGGCTCGAACTGGACCCGCGCCACCCCCGCTGGCGCTTCCGGGAAGGGCAGCGGCGTCATCGCCAGTCCCTCGTGCTCAGCATGCCGCGCCCGCCCGCATCCTGCACCGTGCTCACGATCCGGCCCGGCAGCTCGGCCCGCAGTCGTTCGACACTGTCGCGCACCCGGGCCAGGGCGGCCGGGTCAGCCCCGGTCGCGTCGATCGCGATCGGCACGCTCACCTGCACGCCGCCGCCTGGCGCGGCCATGCTCCGCAGCGAGGAATTCGGCAGCACCATCGCCCCGCGTCTGGTCCCGATTACCGGCTCCGGTCCGCGCTCGCCCACGATCCCGAACTGGCCCGCCGGTATCATCCCGCCGGTGGCGAAGAACCCGGCGAAGATCGAGCCGAGCGCACTGAACACGCCGCTGCCCTGGGCACCGCCGAGCAGGCTCGAAATCGTCGTTCCCAGGCCATTGGCGAGGCTGTCGATCAGGCTGTCGCCAAGCCGCTTGAGCCAGCCCCGCAGGAACCCGCCCAGGTCACCGTCGAGCGCAGAGCGGATGCCGTCGCTGAAGAACCTGCCGACCTTGTCGCCCATCTCGCGCCCGGTTTCGTCGGGGAAAGGCATTCCCAGACCGGCTGCATCGGGCGCACTCAGCCCCGCGAAAATCTCGTCCACCGCCTGGGCGGCCGCCAGCGCGGGTTTGACCATCGCGTCGTCGAGCCCCGCCATGCTCTTGCCCACGTCGCGCACCAGGTCGGGTATCCAACTGTTCCCGACCACCCGGTCGTAGAGCCAGGCGAACGCGCCTTCGACCATCTCGACCTTTTTCTTGAGCCAGTCGAACACCGCGCCCAGCTTGTCCTGGACCCACTGCTTGACCCCCAGATAGAGGCCCTTCATGGCTTCGGTCGCGCCCGGCACCAGCTTGCCGAGGAGCCCCAGCACTGCGGCCACCATCCTGCTCACGGTCGCCTGAGCGGCTTCCCACGCCCCTTTGAAATCCCCGTTGAGCAGCGCCGCGATCACGCTCACCGCACCCTTGATCTGCGCCCCGAAATAGTCGCGGAAGAAGTCGGCAACCGCGCCCAGCTTCTGCATGACCAGGTCGAGGATCGGCTTGACGTTCTCGTTCCACCAACCCGTGATGGCCGCGCCGACGCTGTCGATCAGCGGCTTGATCCGGTCCCAGTTTTCCCACGCGAGCCAGACGGCGGCAACCGCCGCGGCGATCGCCAGAAACACCGGGTTGGCGAGCAGCAGCATTGCCGCCTTGCCCACCAGCGTAATCGCGGTGGCGATCATGCCGAACGCGCTGGCCAGCAGCGGACCGGCCAGGATCAGGCTGCTGATCCCGCTGGCCATCATCCCGATCACGACCAGCAGCGGCCCCGCTGCCGCTGCTGCCAGCGCGATCCCGACCACCCACTTGCGCGTGCCGTCGTCCAGCCCCTGCAGCCAGCCCACCAGTCCGCTCAAGCCCGAGATCAGCGGCGGCAGGATTTCCATTATCACCGCACCGATCTGCTCCCTGAAATCGCCCCAGCTGTTCGCCAGCTGGGTGATCCCGCCATCGGCCTCGGCCATCGCCTTGGCCTGGCCGCCATATTGGCGTTCCAGTTCGGACAGGATCAGCGCCTGCGCCCCGGCCATGTCACCGGCCTCGGCCATCGCCTTGATCTGGTCCTTCTGCTGCTCCGTGAACGACACCCCGACCCGGGTCATCGCAGTGAGGCCGGCGATCGGATCGTTGAGCGCCTTGCCGAGCATGACGGTCGAGCTTTGCAGGTCCGTTCCCAGGCGCGCCGACAGGTCCAGCGCCGCCTGCTGCGCGCGCGAGAACGATTCGCCGCTGACATTGCCGAACGTCAGCAGGTTGGCGGTCACCTTCGACAGGATTTGCTCGTCGCCGAACAGCGAATTAGCCTGCAGGTCCGATGCCATGCGCTGCAGATCGGCCGAGGTGTATCCCGCCGTGTTACCCATGCTCGCGAGCGCCGCATCGACCGAGGCGACCGCCTTGGCCTGTTCGCGCGCGGCGTTGACCGACGATACCGCCATCGCGCCGATAGGCGCGGTCACCGCCAGCGACAGCCTTCCGCCCAGCGCACGGGCGCGCTGCCCGAACCGGTCGAAATCACGTGCCAGCCCCTCGGCCTTGCCGCGAGCGGAGTTGATCCCGCGATCCAGCTCGCGATCGTCGGTCGCCAGGTGCAGGAGCGCGCGGCCGAGCTGCTCACTCATGTGCCGCCCCTTGCTCCTTCGGCGCGGGGAACACCGCGATGCCCATCGCAGCCAGTTCCGCGTGCGAGGGCGGAGCGGTCTTGGCTCGACTGCCGGTGTGCAGGCCAGCGCGCCGTTCCAGTTGCCGCCGCAGATCGTCGATGCCCTGCTTGTCGAACTGGAGCGAATTGGCCACCGTACCCACGTCGATCGCGCCCAGTTGCTCCTCGGCGGTCAGGCGTGGCAACGCCTCGACGAACAGGCGCACCACGGCGATCGGCAGGCCATTCAGCCAGCGCCACGGGTCGCCGCCGTAGAACCGCTGGAGGCGGGCGACGGCGTCTCCCCATCCGTCCCACTCGGGTTCGTCATTGCCGTCAGCACCTGCGCCCCGACCGTCTTCAGCATGGTCCCTCCCGCCAGCTTCGCCTTCCGTGCCAGCAGGAGCAGAGTAAAAACCTCGATCACCGCCAGGGTCTGCGCTTCGTTGAGGCCCTGGCGAACGTCGGCGGGAACCGGGCGCATGATGATCGCCGCCAGCTTGCCCAGCGTCCGTGCCAGTTCGCGCTCACCTTCCTGATCGAGGGTTTCCTTCTTCATCAGCCGGTCGAGCCTGCGGCCGAGCCGACCGACCGCCGCGCTCTCGACGATGGTCAGCTCGTCTGGCGCAGTGATCTCGTATGGCTCCTTGTCGATCGTGATGATCGGGCGCTCGATCAGGGTGTCGATCTCGATCAGCGACGGCGAGCCGGACGTGGAAGGTGTGGCAGTGGTCACGGGGGCAATCTCCTGCTGGATTGCCGCCGCTATGCGCGCCGTGTTCACACGACATCGCCCCGGACAGGTGTCCGGGGCGATGCTGTCGATGCGTGTGGCGGGAACCTCCGCCGGTTAGCGCATCCGTGCGCGTTCTTCAATCAGATCGCCGCCTGGTGCTGCGCGACCAGGCGGCCGAACCGTTCGGCGGGCGTGGCGGCGGTCAGGTCGGCAAGGGCCGCGAATTCCAGTTCCAGCCCTGCGGGTTTGCCCTTGGCATAGGCGATCTCCGGGCTGGCGGCCTGGTAGCAGCGCGGCACTTCGTACTGTGCCTCCCAGCTATCGCCATATGGTGAAGTCCCGCGGGCGAGCAGGGCATAGCTGGTGACTTCGATCCCCTGGGTGAGCCCGACCGTCTTGCGCCCTGGCGTTCCCGGACCGGCGGCGGTGGTGGCGACCGAGGCCTTGTTGAGAGCGGTGGCATACTGCTCCAGCGTCAGGTCCCACAGCGTCAGCGCGATCATCAGGTCTTCCTCGGTCCGCCACGCCTTGACCGGCGCGGTCGACCCGGCGGGCCGCGCCGTCTCGATCTTCTGGGTGTGCTTCACCTTCACACCTTCCTCGGAATAGCTGGAAACACCGCTGGTCCCGACTTTGACCCAGGCGACGGCGGGCACAGCGCCCAGCAACGGGAAAGCAGTGCCTTCGGGGGCGAGCCAGAGCGTCAGCGGCGCTCCGATGATCTCAAAAGGTTTCATGTCGATCTCCTTTGGTTCTTGGTCAGTGATTGTGATGCCCCGCGGTGATGCTCACCACCGTGCCGGTTTCCAGCGGCCCGAACGTCTCGCGGGCCGGGGTCGCGGCGCGGTTGAACACGCTGAATATCGGGTCGTTCGACAACGACGGATCGGGCGAAGTGCCCGTCGCCAGCTTCAGATCGGCGCTGATCGTGCTGTTGTCGCAGGTCAGCGGGTTCCCCGGTACGCCGTCCTGCGCCACGCCCACGCACTCGCGCTGCCAGATTTCCTGCACCACACTGTCCCAGCCATTCATCCAGTCGAAGTGGAAGGTCGAACCGCGTGGGTGCCAGTCGTCCGGGTCCGAACTCATCCGGTCGCTCGACAGGAACAGCCGTGAACGCCACGCATGGCCGCTCACACCCAGCCCTTCGTGACCGTTCGGGAACATCGTCTTGGCCTCGAAATGCGGCAGAACCCACCATTTGTCCGGGCAATAGTCCGACCGTCCGGTCTGGTTGCTGTGGATTTCATAGCGGAAGTGATCGCGCCCGTTGGGGCTGGCCAGGTTTTTTCCGTCCCAGCAACCCGGAGCATTGATGTTGGCATAGATATCTTTGTCGGTGCCTTCACACGCGCCGTCCCACGGATCGGAGCCATCCGCGTTGACGAGCTGGCGCGCATAGGTCGCGCTGCTCGCATCGGCGGTGTTGCCGCCTGCCAGTGTTACGGCATTACCACCTCCGCTCGGGTGACACGACCAGCCCAGCCAGCCATTGTAGCGCCGGGAGGTTTTCTCCCAGTTCACCCCGTCCGGGATTTCGGCAAGGCGCGCGATGTTGAGCCGGTCCATCGGATCGACCCCGCCGATGAAGGCAAGGCCGCGCGGGATGCGATAGAGCCGTTCGGTCGCGCTGTAGGGGCTGAACGTGTAGTAGAAAATGACCACGTTCGGCTTGACCGGGGCGTAAATCGCCTTGCCTGGCTCCATCTCGAAAAACAGCGTCGGTTCCCAATAGGCCGTTGCGTTGGTCGGTCCTCCGCTACAAGTCGAAGCGGGTGCCTCGCGCAGCGCGGTATAGTCGCTGTTCTGGTCCGTCGCCTTGTTGCCGATGAACGTGTGATGGTGGCCCGCCCGCGCCTCGCCGGGGTAGAGAATGGGATCGAAGAACCCGAAGTGCGAGAAATCGCAGTGGATGCGGAATTTCGCCTCGGTCTGATCGGATCGGCTCGGCGTGCCGCCATACCAGGCCGTGCGAGTGTAGTTACCGTCCTCGTCGATGGGTTCAGGCTCGAACGCCAGCGCGGGCGGATCGCCGCCCTGCTCCGCCGTCGATACTTCGTCGAAGCGGTCAACTCCGTCGCCCACTGTCGGGGTCAGGGTCCAGCTAGGGGTCTGCGGTCCGGTGTTCCATTCCTGCGCCGCGAGCGAGCACGGGGTGAGCAGCAGGGCTGCGATAACTATGCGAAACATCACGGACTCCATGTGGTTACGACGGTGTGCATATTGTCGTAGCTGATGCCGCCACCGGACTGCCCGGCGACGGTGGCGTTGGCGGGCGTGGTCTGCACCGCCACGGCGCTGCGCCAGTCGGTTTCCAGAACTTCGGATACTTCGGTTGCGCCGACCCATCCCGTGATCGGGTTAGAGCCGCGCTCACCGACGAGAATGACCATTACGCCATTGGCCGGAGCCTCAAGCCCGCCATCGACATCGTGGTTGTCCTGACCGGCAATCGAGCGGACCTCGAAGAAATCATCCGCCGGTAGGCCCGCCGCAGCGCCCTTGATGCTCAAGACATGGACACCGAAGCCGCGCGGGAAGCCTGCCGTGGTCAGCGCCAGATCGAGCGATGTCGCGCCCGACGTATCGGCGTAGAATGCCTCGGCTCCCGCCGCCCCTCCCGAGCCGATCTTGGTGAACGTGATCGCACCGGAATTGGCGGCGAAGGTGATCGTCGCGCCGTTGTAGTTCCCGTGGACCAGCACCAGCACCTTGTCGCCGTCGTCGATGGTTACAGGCGAAGCGAGGTTATAGGTGCCGGGTGAATAACTCACGTTGATGACTTCGGCGCGCCGGAACACCGCCGACGCCGCTCCCGCCATCGTGTCGGAAATGATGTTGCCCCAGGCGGTCTCGCTGCCGCGACGAAGCCCGCCCTGCACCTCGACCAACTCGTCCGCCGCGAAGGTCGCCGCCGCGAACAGCGGCCATTCGAGGACACCTTCACCGCCCTCCATGTTGTCATAATAGAGCGCGCTGGCCAGTTCCTCGTCCAACAGGACATCATCCTCGGTCGTCCACGCGCCGCCATCGACACGCCAGCGCAGACGCGCATAATCCTCGCCCACCACGATTGCCTCGAAATAGGTGGTCCACGTCATCGGATTGGTGCCGTCGCTGCTGGTCCGGGCCAGCACCGGCGCAATCAGTTCCAGCGGGGGCGGAGGTTCGACCGGCCTGGCCAGTGCCCCGATTGGCAAACCGTGGAACGAGGTGAACGGCAGGAACATCAGCTGAAATTTCCCGCCGCCACCACCGAGACATTGGCTCCAGTGGTCACGCGCCAGGGTCCGGCTGCGGAGCGGATGCCGAGCGGGATCGGGAATGGATGCAGGGTGGCGATGCTGTCTGCACCGCCCGCGAACACAGTGATCGCCGTGCCAGCGCCATCCTTGATCGTGATCGCACCGGGCGAGGTCGAGGCGGGCACGACCAGCAGGCTGGTCAGCAGATCGCCCGCAGCACCCGCCGCGCCGAGAACCTGTTCGTCCGATCCGGCAGCGACGGTCTCGTACTCGCTGCCGGTCAGCGCGGCGATCGCGCCGAGCAGTGTGGCGATGTCCGCCCCGGTGGCGTTATCCGCCAGCGCGACCACCACTTCATCCAGCTTGGCATTGGTCGCCGCACCGGCCGGAAGCGGCAATGACGCCGCCGACACAGCCTGCGTCGCGGGATAGAAATCGCCGGTAACCTCGACCGCGTCTGCCAGGGATACAGGGACGGCGGATGCTCGAAGCTGGGTATCGGTCAGAGGGCCTGCGACATTCACGGTGGCTGCGATGCTGACCGGCTGGGTGGCCTGCCAGAATACCCCGGTGACCGCCACGGAACCGGTGACACCGATCTCGCCGGACACAGGCACCGGCGCGGCCCTGAGCTGCGCGTCGGTAAGCGGACCCGTCACCGTCAGCGTGCCGCCGAGCAGCGTCTCGATGTCCGACAGGTGCCCGATCATTGTCGCCTGGTTGGCCGCGCTGGCATCGCCGCCCGATCCACCGCCAGGCGAGATGCCTTCGATTGCAGCGATCAACTGGTCCTGCTTGGCCGCCGTGGCCGCGCCAGCGGGCAAGGGCAATGAGGCGGCGGAGATCGGTTGCGTCGCAGGAAAGGCAACGTCGACCTCGATAGGGGAAGCGCGAAGTTCGAAATCGGTCAGTGGACCGGTGACGGCGACGTTCCCGACAATGCCGACCTCGCCCGACACTGGCTGGGTGGCCGGGAAGGCGACATCGACTTCGATCGGAGTGGCACGCAATTGCGCGTTGGTCAGCGGCCCGACCACGTTCACCGATCCGATGATGGCGACATCGCCGGAGACCGGCTGTGTCGCAGGATGATACTCCGCCGCCGCCAGCTTCGCGTCGATCGCGGTCAGCAGGGCGGTCTGCTCGTCCTGCTTCAGCGCACTGGCATCCCCGCCTGACCCACCGCCCGGGACCATGTTCTCGATCGCGGCGACGATCGCATCCTGTTTCGCCGCCGTGGCCGCGCCCGCGGGCAGCGGCAGTTCCGCAGCGGTGATCGCCAGCGACCCTGCGAGCTGGGCGGCGATCAGGTCGATCGCGGCCTTGTCCTCATTCGACAGCACCACCGGGCTCGAGGCGGCCCCAGGTGCCCGGCCAGGCGGAAGGTTGGTCTCGATCTCGACCAGGTTGCCGTTGCCGTCTTTTACCACCAGACCCATTACTGTCTCCTAAAGCGCCGCCAGAAGGCCGCTGTTGTCCGGTTCGCTGAAATCGAGACCCCACCCGAGCCGCTCGAAGAGGGCGTGGAGAAGCTGGAAAGAACGGAACTGGCGCGGCCACTCGGTCCCCGGTTCGCGCCCCGCCATCGACCCGCCCGCATAATTGCAGCCGTACAGCAGCGTGTCGGCCCACACCCCGCGCCGCATCCGGTGCAGCGCGACCGATGCGGCCCGCATGACCTTGCCTGCCTCGTGCGCACTCGCGCCGAACGCGAACAGGTCGAGCCGCTGCGCCTCGACCGCCGCATAGGTGCCGCCGCCCAGCGATGGCCCGCCGCTCTCGCGCACCACCAGCGCGGGGCGCGGCATGTGCTTCGCCTCGCTCGCTGGCATTTCGCCGCCGAACACGCGAGCGCCCACCAGCGCCGCGACGCCCGCGTCCGCCGCCAAAAATGCGACCACGCCCGCGATTGGGTCGGAGAGCGCGACCTCACCCACCGCCGCCACTCTTGCTGAAGGCCTTGCGGATGTTCCCCGCCAGGCCTGAATAGTGCACGTCGGCCGCCGGACGAAGATAGGGCCGCGCCGGAATGGTCACGCTCTGCACGAAGGCGACGCCGCCGTCCGGCTGCGGGATCGCCAGCGCCTTGGCGCGGACCGGCACGATCGTGCCTCCCAGCTCGTGGATCAGCGCATACTCGTTGTCCCGCGACCCCCAACTGCCTTCGACCCCGTCTCCTGTCTCGCGTGCATACTCGGCCACACCGATCGACCCCGCGAGATCGCCGGTCTGGTTGTTCCAGTCGTGGTTCGCCTTCGCGTGTTTGACGCACTCGGCCATCGTCGCGTTGACGCCCAACTTCTGGGCCGCGCGCATCCGCTCGGTCAGCGCCTCGCCCTTCCAGACCAGGGACTCAACCATTACCCGATCCTCTCGAGCGCGGCTTCCAGGTGCGTGTGCTTGTGCTGGACCGGGCCGTCGATGCGCAGCCGCCCGGCCACGACCGTTCGCCCCTTGCGGTCGGTCACGTCGCCCAGCTCGTCGCCGGCGCGCACGTCGGCATCGATCGCGAACATTGCGCTCAGATCCTCGACCATCGCCGTCTTGGTGCCATCGACCAGTTCACGCGATGCCTTCGACCACACGAAGCACGCCAGCGGCGCGCCGATCGGCACCATCACTGGCGGCACCGGATTGTTCCAGGCGTCGGTCCCCGTCGCCTCGTCCCGCATAAGTTGGGCGCGCATGGTCAGCCGCTGTGCGATCATGGCTCGCGCCTCCGCCGCTTCCTCACGAGCCATTCGGCCAGGTCGAGCAGCAGGAAGGCGGCGAGTGCCAGCAGCAAGACCGGCCACAGCACGCCGATCACTATCGCCACGCCATCGCGATAGCGCACTTCGACGTTGAGCATCGAGCGCACCAAGATGAACACCAGCACGGCTCCGGCGAGCCACAGAAAGGCGGCGGAGAAACTCATCCCATCACCAGTGTCCGCGCGGGCTCCAGGCTCTGCAGGATCGCCTCGCGGTCTGCTACCGGGTCGCCCGACAGCGTGAACTGATAATCACCAGCGCGCTCGCTCTTGAGCCCGCCGCGATACGACAGGTCGAGCTGGATCAGCTTGATCGTGGCTTCCTCGCGCGCCGCCAAGTTGGCCTGCGGCGTGAACGTCACCCGCACCAGCGGTGCCCAGTATCCACGCCCGTTCGGCCCGGTCACCAGGCGCTGGAGGGTCCGTCCACCGTGCAGCACGCGGTAATCGTAAGCACCCAGCTCCAGTTCGTTGGCCGCATCGCCGCTGTGCCCCGGATCGATCTCGATCACCGTCATCGGCAGCGCAGTGTCGGCCGGGCGCGGCAGGCGCAGCGTGCGCTGCCAGCGCGATTGCGGATCGGTCGGATCGCCAAGATCGATCGTGACCGGCCCGACCGGGCCAAGGCGCGCGTCGAGTTCGGCGACGATCGCATCGATCATCGCCAGCAACTCGGCATCGGACAGGTCGCTGCCCGTGCGCTCCTTGACCCGGTCGAGCATGGACACGGGCTAGGCGTTTTCGCCTTCGCCCGCGGCGGCGGGCGGAGCGATCGGATCGGGGGTCGCCGCCTTCTTCACGGCGGCCTTGTCCTTCGGTTTCGTCCCACCCTTGTCGGCGGGCGGCGGCGCTTCCTTGTTCGGCGGCGCGGTGCCATCCTTGACCTCGGCAAACTTCGCCTTGCGGCCAGGCAGCGCACCATCGACCAGACCGAACAGCTCGGCCGCCTTCTCGGGGATTTCGTCGCCCGGGCTGGCGTAAAGCGTCGCCGCTTCCTTGTCGCCCTCGGCCACCAGCTTCGCCTTGTCGGCGGTCAGGTACAGCCTCTGCTTGCATTCCATCGTCGGTCTCCTCTCTCTACTCGGCCTTCGCCCACGCCACGTGCAGGAAGTCGCCCGTGGTGTTGGTGGTGGTGTTCGCGATCGTGTTCGCCTTGCCCGCGACGATCGAGAACTCGGCGGTCCGGTCGACCCGTGTCGGCGGGCTGCCGTCGGTGATGTGCTCGACCGACAGCAGCGTGTCGCCCGGGGCCAGGTCACCGTGCACCACGTGCTCGCCGACCGGGCCGCCGGGGATCATCGAGCAGCCGATCGGCTTCGAAAATCCGCTGATCATTGGCATTGTTCGTTCTCCTGGCTCACCGGAAGGGCGCGGCGCGGCCGCCGCGCCCTTCCGGTGAGCCGGGGCCACTCGTTCGATGTGGCCCCGGCGGAGTTCGCCACCGCCTCAAGCAGCGAAGCGGTAGGCGGGACTTAAATCCCGGTGACCTCGCAGAACGCGGCCGGGCGGAACCACACCAGGGCGGCGCGCATGTCGCCGCGCACGGTGCGCTTGCCTTCGCCAAACTGGGTGCCGACGTAGCCGACCTGGATGTCGACGCCGCGGCGCTCGAACATGCTGACCCAGGCGGGCTGGAACGATCCGACGTAACCGCGACCTTCGACATCGGCGTCCTGCTGCACGACCGGAAGACCCCACAGCCGCTCCGGTCCTGCCTCGGTCGGGCTGCCGAAGATGTAGATGCCATCGGCAGTGCGGGTCAGGCGGATGTCCTGCCAGTCGTTCGGGTGGATGACATGGTGCGTGGGGATCGCCCGCCCGACGAGCCGGATCTTGGTCATCGCCTTGTAGAAGGCTTCCATCGCCGGATCGGCACCCTTCGCCTGGGTCTGGATGCCGGCCACGTTCTTCAGCCCGCGCAGGTTTGCGCCGGTGCCGTCGCCGACCAGGCTTTGCGAGTCCCAGCGCTGGCGAATGCCGAACGACAGGCGGCCGTTGATGTAGCTTTCGATGAAGGCGACATCCTCGAGCTGCTCATCGGTCACCGGCAGGCTGTCGGTGATCTTTCGCACCGGGCTGGTCCGCTCGGTGAACGCGAAGGTGCTCTCGGCGAAGGCCGCGCCCTCCGCCCGCTCCGCAGCCGCATGGATGCGGGTGGTTTCCTCCATGTAGGGGACCTGGTCCTTGCCGGTCCGGAACAGGGGAATGATGTCGAGCAGCTGCACCGGGCGGGTAGCCGCTTCGACGAAGCCGGGCAGGCGCAACGCTTCGGGGACGAAGCCTGCCGCCGTGGTCATCAGCGCCTTGGTGCCCAGCGTCTCGAACGCCGCGGCCTTGGCCAGGAACTCGCTCGGGGCCAGCTCGTCGAAGTTGAGCGACACACCGCCGCCCCGGCCACGCGACTGCCAGTCCTTGTAGGACTTTTCGCCCGACACCAGCTCGCCCAGCGACTTGAACTGGCCGACGTTGGCCGGGAGATCGCCGCCACTGCGCGGATGGACGAACCCGCGCGCCGCCTTCTCGCGAGCGGCGTGATCGCCCGCCGCCTTCTCGGCTGCCTCGAGCGTTTCGGCGTGAATGGCCAGCTCGTCGCACTCTGCGTTGAGCGCCTTGGTCTTTTCGGCAATGGCGATCGAATCGAGCCCTTCGCCGAGGCACTTCACCTGGCGGAAATCGTACTCGCCGCTGTCGGTCTTCGCTTCCGCGAAGATCTTGCCCAGTTCGTCCTGCTTGGAGCCGAGCTTTTCGCGCGCCTCCTTCAGCGTCAAATTCTTGATGCTCATCCAGTCGTCTCCATTGCCGGTTTCCCGGCGCGTATGGAGGGGCGAGCACGCACGACGCGCCCCGGACATGTGTCCGGGCGGGAGAGGGGCTGGAGATCGGAAGGGCCGGTGAGAATCGCGGGCGCACGATCCATCACGTCGGACCGTCTATCGCACCGAAAGGCGATCTGGCAACCGAACGCGGCGAGCGAGACATCGCCCTGATGGGCGAATTGCCCCAAATTTCGATTTAAGAGGGCCTAAGAAGGCAATGTAATGGGTCGGCCGCTGGAGCGGTGGCCTGAACGCGCTCCAGCGGCCTTACAGGGCATCTGGTGGCCTGTTCGATCAGCGCGGCAGGTGGCGGCGTGCCAGCCCTTTCACAAAACCCGCGAGCGCCTGCTCCGCCAGATCGGGATCGAACGGGCTCGGCGGCGGGTTCAGCGCCTTGCCCAATGCAGCGTGGATGCCCTCCAGCTGCTTGCGCCCGGTCGCCGACAGCACCTGCGGGTCGGCGTCGATCGCGCTCGCCAGCGCGGCCAGCTCGCCCATCAGCCCGGAGAAGTTCGCATCCTTCAGCGCGGCGCTCTTGATCGTGATCGTGCGCGTACCGTTGCCCGCTCCGCGAACAACGGTCGATACCTCGTGCACGTCGAGCTTCTTCAGCACCCGCACCCGGCTGCCTCCGCGCTGCTCGAAATCCGCCTCGAGCGTGTCGTAGCCATACGACCACTCCTGGATCGCCTTCCCGTGTTCGAGGTCGAACTTGAGCGCGGAATGCCATTCCCGGCCAGACTGGGTGTCGAGGTTGAGATGCAGCTCGGCGAAAGCAGCGTCCCCCTCCTCGAACACGCGCGCCTTGCCGAACGGCATCAGGCCGCGATGATGCGCGGTGAGCAGCTGGGCCCACTGCTCGCCGCCGTCCTTCCAGGCGAACGCGCCGGGCGCATATGTGTCGCCGTCATGATCAACGGCGGACAGCGTCGCGATCCGCGCCAGGCCCTTGCCCGCGGCGTCCATCGCCTCGATCGTCAATCCCTTGGTCTGCATCTCAGTTCTCCAGGTCGATATGGGGCGCGAAGCTCAACGTCCCGTTCGGATGTTCTTCCTCGGCCATGATCGCTGCCTCTTCGGCCGACACGATCGTGCCGTTGCGGGCGATATGGCTGTCGAGCGATCGGCCGGGGCCAAGCAGCCCGTCGAACACCATGAATTGCCCTACACCGGCGAACTTGGCGGTCTCGACAGTCGAGACGTTGCGCGCATACGCGGTCTCGGTCCGGGCGATGATCCGCGCCCGCGTGATCCCGTCGCTCCACGGTCCGCCCTCGACATGCTCGGCAATCATGTTCGCCAGCTTCTCGATGCTCGCGCCCTCTGCGCGGCCTTCGGCCAGCGCATCGAACACCGCCTCCCGGGTCTGTCGGTCCAGGTCGACCAGGCCCACCCGCTTGCCGCCTTCGGCGACGATCGCGCGCGCCACCGTGTCGGGCAGCAGCGTTCCCAGGCCCGCGGACTCCGCCGCCCCCTGCACGGCCTTGGCCACTTCCAGATAATGCGCGCCGTAAGCCTGGGTCAGTTCGGCCCGCCAGGCCGGGATATCCAGCAGCTTGAGAATCCGCGTGGTCAGGTCGCCGTCCGCCGACTTGCCTTCCGTGCCGCCGGCTTCGCGAGCTGCCGCCTCAGTCTGCGCGCCCCAACGCTGGAACATGGTCTTCAACGGCTTCTCGAACGCTGCTCGCAGCCCTCTTTCCTGACGCTGAAGCAGTCTCACGAACGCCATCCCGCGCTTGATCTGCGCTGCGCTGGCCCGGCGCGCATCCGCGGGCGCGTCGTGGTCGTGGCCCGCGCCCTTCGCGCCGCGTCCCTTGGCCCGAGCGGCAGTGGGATCGGGCTCGGCGAGCGGCTCGGGCGACGGCCGCCCTGCTTCGCTTTCGGGCACCTCCAGCACCGAGATCGGTCGGAGATAGTACCGGTGGCTGTCGTCGGCCTCGCGCCCCGTCTCGCTCAAATAGTCGAACAGCGTGATCGCGCCCTTCTCCAGTTCTTTCAGCTTGCGCTCGACCGCTCTGGTCTCGTCCTCCTGCAGGGCGAGCACGTCGCCCGTTTCCCAGTATGCTTCGAGCCGGTCGGATGCATTGGCACCGCCGAAATCGGGCAGCAGGCTGCGGCCCAGTTCGTCGGCCAGGCCGCGACCCATCGGCAGCACGCCGTTGTGCCAGGCCAGCTTGCGCAGCTCCTCCATCGTCGCCCCGACCTGCGTCTGCTGCAGCCCCGCGCCGAACCCGACCACTGCCGCAGGCACGCCCAGGCACGCGCAGACGCGTTCCTCGGCCACGTCACGGGCCTCGCTCATGTTCATCTGCTGCGGATTGAAGCCATAGGGCTGCACCTCGGTCGGCCCGCCCATCACCAGCGGCCCGCCCCGATTGTCGCCGCCGAACGCCTGCTTGAACCAGGCTTTGGTCGCATCGACATCGTCGGGCGTCGGCATCGCCCCGCTCTTGGGGCTGATCACCACGCCTGGCACGCCCATGTTGCGCAGCAGGCTGGACACGAAGTTGGAGCTTTCGAGATCAGCAAACACTTCGCGGATCACACCGTCTAGCGGCGATAGGCCCTTGAGCAGGTTATGAGGATTGATGCCGTGGCGGAAATGGACCACGTCGTCGGGCTCGAGCAGCATGGGCGCGTGGCCGCCGCCGGGTGTATAGCGATAGTGGTCCAGGAATTCGCCGCGATTTCCGCCTTCCGGCGGGCGCGGCTCGATCAGCCAATGCGGGATGTACCATAGTTCGATCGGCCGCCCGGCCCGGTTGCGGACCTTAGCCCAATAGGCATTGCCGTCGATGCAGTAACTCAGCACCGTCCCAAACCACAGCGCGATGTCGCCGTAATATGGATTGGGCTTCTGGATCAGCGCCAGCATCTCGTGATCGGCCAGCGGCGTCACCTTGCCGTTACGCTGTCGCCGCCGCACGCTCAGCCGCGCTTCGGGGAGCGAACGCTGGAGCCACTGGACCGGCGCGGTCACCACCGATGCGTCGAGGCAGTCGCCGACCTCGCGCCGGTAATCGAACCGCGTCCGCTTCAGCAGCCCGCTCACGAACACCGGGCGCGGGTGGCGCATCGTGTTGATCGCTTTGGTCAGCCAGTTCATGCGGGGATCCAGTCCTGGTCGATCGGCGCGCGCTGGCGGGCACCGGGTTCTGTCATCGGTCGCCAGTTCGCGTTGTCGAGGCTCGCCGCCGCGTGCACACCAAGGGCGAGCGCCCAGAAGTGGTCGGCATGGCCATCGGGGGTGCGCTCTGCGGTGAAACGGACGTTTCCGGCGGCGGTGACCTGTTTGGTCACCGAGCGCAAATCGGCGCGGATCGGGTTGCTGTGCGGGATCCGCAGCTTACGGTCTTCCATCGCGCCGCGCACCGGATAGGCGAGCGCTTCCTTGACCCTGGCGGTGAAGGTGACGTTCTCGACCGCGTACTTGCCGAAGCGATGCTGCGCGTCATCGCCCCACCCGATGCCCAAACCTGTGTAGTCGATGCAGGTCCGCCGGGCGCGCTCGATCCACGGCCAGAGCACCTTCTCCTGCTCGGGCTTGCTCATGTTCTTCAGCGCTTCCACATGGCGGGTGTAGAGCACGTCGCCGAGGCGCTCGAGCACCCACAGCACGGTCAGGTCGTGCTTCCGGCCGATGTCGATCCCCACGTAAAGTTCGCCGCCTTCGATCGTGCGCCAGTCCGTATCCGCCCGGTACTCGCACGCCGCGATCAGGTCGTATTCGAGGAACGCCGCGTCGTCGTCCGCGGGGCGGCACATGTATTCCTGGAGGAAGCTCTCTTCGTCCGCCGCACCAGACTTCGTGAAATCGAAGTATTCGGCCTCGGTCATGTCCTGCCGCTCGTCCTCGGGAGGCAGGTTCTGTTGCAGCTTCCACAGGAACCCCTGATCGAGCGCATCCTCCAGCGTCACGGTATGCAAGCTCAGACCCTTCGGGTTCCCCGCCTGCTTCACCTCGCGAACGAGCTGGTTGAAGAAGTTGTGCGATCCGCGATGGGTGGAGATCACCTCCATCGAACCACCCCAGGTGATGCCCGGATACGCGATCGTCCACAGCTTGCGCGGATCGGGATGCAGGGCGAACTCGTCGAGAATGCGACTGCCGCGCTTGCCCGCCTGCGCATCGGGATTGGAACTCATCGAATGGATGCGGCGGCCATTGCCGAAGCGCAGGACATAGGCGGTCTGCTGACCCGATGCGTCGATCACCTGCGCGCCCAGGTCGCGCGCAGCGATATCCATCGCGCCCGCCCACAGCTTGCAGTCTTCCAGGAACAGCCGTGCCTGGATGTCGTCGCGCGACGACACCCACTGGTCGAACCGCGCATCCTGCACCGCGGTGCGCTTGTTTGCGGCGTAGGCGGTCGACCAGGAGATACCGATCTGTCGGGACTTCTCCATCAGCTTCAGGCGTGCTTCGTCCTCGATCCATTTGCCCTGGAACGGCAGGAAGATCGCGGCCGGATTGGCTGGAACGATGCGCGCGCGACCACCCATCAATACACTCCGGTGGTCAGCAGCGAGGTGATTTTCTTGAGCGTGTCCTCGGCCACGCCGCCCTTCGCGCCCATCTCGGCCACGGCCGCCGCTGCCTTCTGCAGGCGTTCTTCCGCCTCGCTTTCCAGCTTCTTGCGGTATTCGGCCGATCCCTTCTGCGCGCTCACCGCGCTCTGAAGGGCGCGCGACAGTTCCATGATCTCCTTCGGCTTCACCTCGCCGTCTTCCAGCACCTGGAACGCCGCGAGCTTGAGCATTTCGGCCACTGCCACTGTCACCTGATCAGGCCCGTCGGTCCCGAGTGACTTGACCAGTTCGCCCGACATCCGCTGCACGTCGTCCAGGCGGCGGAACTGGATCGCCTTGCGCACCGCGTAGCGGCTCCAGGCCGACTTGCTGATCGGGTCGATACCTTTGTCGGCAAGCCGAAGATTGAATTCCTCCCGGATCGCGTTCTGCGGCAGCCGCCGCTCGCGAAGCTGCTCCAGCGCCCACAGGATTTCACTCTCGGCCTCCTCCGGCAGCAGGTCGATGGTCGACAGCCGCCCGCGGCCCTCTCTCTGCCGCCCTCCCTTCATCACTCCACCTCGGTCGGGCGACTGATCCCCACGATCACACAGCGCTCGGCGAGATGGTCGCGGCCGTCGCGCAGGATATGCGCTACGGCGATCGTTCCGATCTGCTTGACCTCGATCGCGCCCAGCTCGGCCATCTTGTTGAGCTGGGTCGCCAGCCACTCACGGCTGCGGTTCACGCCGTAGCGCATCTCCAGCACACTGCGCATGGTGATGACGTTGAGATGGCCGTCGACCTGGGCCGCCAGCTCCTTCAGGACAAACAGGCGCGCGTCCTGCGCCAGGCGCTCGTGCACGCCCGCCAACTCGCCGCCCAGGCTCACTTCATCCCCCGTTCGACGATCGCGTCGTAGAGCCGGTCGACCTGGCGGCGGACATGCTCGCCCGAGGCGTGGCGTTCGGCGCTGATTTCGCGCAGCCTCGACACGTCCGCCATCAACTGGTCCATCTTTTCGTCGTTGCCCGAGATTTGCCGCTCCAGGCGCGCGATATCGGATTTCTTGGCCGATTCCTGTTCCAGTGCATCGAGCCTGGTCTCGATCCCGCCGGTCCTGCGCGTCGCCTGGGCGAGCCCAGTCTTCATTTCCGACATCTGCCGCGACAGCCGGGCCGTCCCGACCGGGTTGGTGGCCCCGCCGCGCCAGATCACGTAGCCGATCGCGCACACGATGAAGCCGATGATCAGCAGTTCGAGCACATTGCCCAGGTTCATTTGTCGTCTCCCTTGGGCGTCAACCCGAATGTCGCGCGCGCTTTCTCGAATCCGTGGCGCACAATGTCCTTCACCTGCTCGCCGAACATCTCGAGCAGCGAATATCCGGAGAAGCCCATGCCGAACGCGACGACGAAGGCGAACAGCCAGGACGGTCGCGATTCGATCACCCACAGCTGCGCCACCGTCAGCAGCACCAGGGTGACCAGGGCGAACAGAGGCCAGCCCAGTTTGGCCTCCGCCCGATGCGCGAAAGGCCGTGCCATGCCGATCCCCATCGCCGCCAGGACGCAAGTCACGACAGGCACGGGCACGCCGCCCAGATCGATCAGGAACATGTCGCCGAGCGAGGGTGCGGGTGGCGACACGCTGGCGCTGAGCGCTAGCGCGGGCACCCACCCGGCGAGGAACTTGCCGAACGAAAGCTGGGCGTCGATCACGACCGGGCCTTTCTCTCGTGCTTCGCCTGGCACTCCACGCATCGCCGTGCCGAGGGCAGGGCAATGCGCCGCGCCACGTCGATCGGCTCGCAGCAGTCGCGGCATTCCTCGTCGCCATCCATTTCCAGTTCTCGCCTGATCCGGTCGACCTCGCGGTCGCGCTGTGCCGAAATCGCCAGGTCGGCCGCCTCGAGCAGCCGCTCGTTGCCCTCCATCACCGCATCTCCGGCGGATTGCTGTCGATCGCTGACTGCGCCCGCACCCAGTCGATCAACGCGTCGAGCTGGAGCGCCTGTTCGGTCGCGATCAGCGCGTCCCCAACAGTCAGTTCTCCGGCGGCAGGAAGTCGATCTTCACCGGCCGCTTCATCAGCTCGGCGGGAGGCTGTGCCGGTTGAGGACAGATAAGCGCCTCCGGCACTGCCGCCAGCGGCTGTGGGGCGGGAGTCCGCATGCACCCGCTCGAGGCGAGCAGCCCGATCGCGAGCATAGGCAAGGCGAGCCTGGAATTCATCGACGATCTCCTTGGTGGCGTTGTCCTGCGCCGCCCTGACCCGGGCGACATTGGCATGCGCATCGCGGCGCGCCGTTTCGGCGGCGAGGCGATAATTCTCGATGGTCGCGGCGTGCGCGGCTTGCTCCGCCGCCCGGCCCGACCTCGCTTCGTCGCGCGCGGCGCGGAGCCGGGGGTCGATCCAGAACTGATGTGCCGCGACATGCAGCGCGAACAAGAACCCGATCGCCACCACCGGGTGGGAGAGCAGCCATCCGCCGCCGCGCCGCAGCGCTCCGCCAATTCCGAACAGCCAGCTCATGTTCCCAGCTCGTCGGCGCGGCGCAGCCAGCCTCTCAGGAACCGCTGCTGGCTCGGGTTGCGACGTACGATCGCGCGGTAACGATCGCGCACGACTTCGCGGAATGCTTCGATCAGCGCGCCCAGGCCCAGGCGCGGGCACATGACCACCTTGTCCATCGCCGCGCGTGTCTGCGGCCCGATCCTCCTGTCCACCGTGATCATTGCATGGCCCGTGCGCGCCAGGCAGTTGTTGATCGCGCGCTGCAGCATCTTGCGTGCAGCCTGGTTGCCGCCGTTCACGCCCTGGTCGAACAGCATCTCCCCGATCGGCTCGACGAACGTGTCGCATTCGAGCACCCGCCAGAAGCACCTGAGATAGAGGTAACGGGCATCGCCGATCGTCAGCTTGCGGATGTCGGCACCGTTGATGTCGCCGTCCATGTTGATGTCGAAATCGGCGTAGCCGTCACCATCCTCGTCGAACTGCCCCTCAGCCTTCAGGAACCGCAGCGAGATGCCGTATTTGGTCGCTCCGCCGCGATCGACCGGATCATCGACGAACCCGCCTTCGATCTTGAGCAGTTTGCTGAAGGCGCGACCGTATCGCGGGGTCCAGCCCTCGACCACGATCTCGCCCAGCGCTGCCTTTTTCCCGGTGTTCATCACCGGCTTTTGGCCGCAGGCGGCAGGCCACTCGCCCCGGACAGTCGTCCGGGGTCGACCCCGGCATACATCAGTCGTCGTTGGAGAAAAGATCGCCCTGTCGGCGATCGGTCGCGCTGCCGATCATGGCGCGTCGCCGTCTCACGCTGCGCGTCGTGTAACCGGTCGCCAGCGCGATGTCACGTTCGCTGCGACCCTCAAGGATCAGGGCATCGACCTTGGCCCGCGTTCGGGCGCTGCTGCCCGCAGGGCCGGTCGGCAGCACCACTCGGAGCCCCCCGACGCCGCAGGTCAGCAGGGCCGCGATTTCCTTCGATGCCTCGCGGCCGACGAGCTTCGAAAGCCAGTGGTCGGCGGGAGGTTCGGGCGGGATATAGACTTGCGTGCCGCCGCGCGCCTCGGCGATCGCCAGCGCGGCGTCCTCCCCGGCGATCCGGGCGATATCGCCCAGCACGCCTGGCAGCCGCTGGGAGGGCTCAGGCCTTGCCATTGCCCCCCGGCGCGCAGATCGCGCGGAATTTCTGGTCGGGTCGGCCTTCGTCCATGACGGTGGTCACCGTCTCGCCGCGCACCACGAACACCAGGCCGTCGATCGTCAGCAGATAATCGCTCGCGCTGACGGATCGCGCGGCCGCGTGACCGCGCGCCAGCGATCGGGTGATGCCCGCCCGCAGTGCTTCGACATCCACGCCTCCGGCGCGATCGAGGAAGCGAACCAGAGCATGATCGGAGATCGCCGGGCCGCTCATTGCTCGGTTCCTCCGTCCACGATCGCCAGCGCCGTCCCGCACAGGAAGCACTCGGCGGTGACCCGGCCGACCTGCCAGTGCGTGCCGCTGCAACCGGGGCAGCGGTTGGTCTCGCCGGGCCGGAACACCACGTGATTGCCGCGCAGAGCTATCGCCTCGGGATCGCTGGCGCGCATCGGTTCGATCAGCACGGCCACCGGCGCGGTCGCGGGGCGGATCATTTGCCTTCTCCCTTGGCGATGCGCGTGAGGGCCGCCGAGTGCCAGTTCCTGACCGCCTGGAAGAGCCCCATCGTCGAGGTCGAGGAAACGCCCGCATAGCTTAGCCGCGCCTCGCCCGCGCCATAGGCGACGAATGCGCCGAGATTGGCGAGGGACTTCGCTGCCTGCTCGTCGACCTCGCGCCTTCGCTCGTCCCATGCCGCGAATGCACTGCCGCCGAAACCGCGCGGCATGCTGTGCTGCACCCGTACCATCGGCGCGAGCGCCAGCTTCTCGACCTCGCCGACCGCATGCCGCAGGCTCACGACCCCGCTCATGCCTCCGCATCCTGCGGGGCGAGCCTGCGCAGCTCGTCGCCCAGCGCTTTCGCCAGGCGCGCATAATCCTCGACCTCGAACGGCCGATCGCGCCGGGTTTCGATGCCGCACAGCCGCCATGCCGCCAGATCGATTGTCCAGGCGGTCGGGATCGCCTCGGCCAATTTCAGCTTGCCCAGGATGACCTCGCACAAGTGGAGCTGGAGCCGCTGTACCGGCAGCGGCTTTCCGGTCGCGGGATCGTTCTGCAACCATCCCGCGCGCTTCGCCATCGCCTTCAGCGCCTCGATCAGCCGGTAAGCGTCCGACTGCCTGGCCCACACCAGCTTTTCGCACCCGAGCTGGCGTTTCGCGAATGCCTCGAGCGCTTCCTCGGACGGGTTGCGCACTGCGCCGAGATGGTGGAGCGAGATCCACAGCGCGCGCGCCTTGCGCGCCATCGGATGCTGTGCCGCGGGCTTCCCGCCCGCCTTCGGCAACGGGCGGAACCCCTTGTCCTTCAGTGCGCCGATCATCCGCTCGAGCTGCGCGTCGGAGCAGGTTTTCAGGCTCGTCTGGCCGGTCGTGTCGAACAGCAACTGGCGATAGTCGTCCTCGACCATGCTCAACTGGTGGCGCGCCACATTGACCTTGGCGATCATCGCGCGGCGATGCTGCGAAGACCGGTCGAATTGCGCCGGGCGCGCGAGTTCAGGCGCAGGCATAGGGGACCTCCATCGTGGCGCGATATTGCGCGACGAAGCGGTCGCAGACCGCCTCGAAATCGGCATTAGTCAGCCGCAGCATCACGGCGTGCCGGTGAAGATTCATGACCGAGCTATGGTGCCGATCGATCCAGCAGCCGATCGCTTCGTAGCTGGTGCTCGGGCGGAAATGTCGCACCAGCCATACGAACAGCGCGCGAGCTTCGACCAGGTGACGCTGCTTGCGATGCCCGAGCAGCTCGTTCAGCGTGATGTCGCACTCGGTCAGCACGAACCGCATCGCGCGCTCGCGGAAGCTGGGTTCGATCATCATCTAACCCTCCACCATCACGGCGACACCGAGCACGACCAACCCGAACCCGAGCACGGCCGCGAACGTCCACGCCGCCTCGCGCAGCGCCGCCGCTTCGCCGAAGAGAAGGTCGAAGTCGTGAATGACCTGCCGGACCAGGCCGGTGCTGCGGTTCCGTTCGCGCTGGCCGTGCCGCCGGGTCATGCCCGGACCCACCGGGTGGCTCGGGTCGCCTGGGCGTCGCGCAGATCCGACACTGTCAGCCCGCGATCGTCGGCCCGGGCGAGCATCGAGCCAGCTTCGACCAGCATCCGGCATTCGCGCAGGCCGCCCGCCGCATGGGTGGTCGCGATCTTTTCGAGGTACTTGCGGATCGCCGGATCGACGATCCTCCAGGCATCGCAGAACGCGACCACGTCTTCCTTGAGGGACAAGGGCTGCACATGGCGGTGTGCGATCCGGCTGTTGAGGCGGGCAAATGCATCCGATTGACGGCCGGACTCGATGCGGGCGAGCATTTCGGTGTTGCCCATCAGGCAGATACCGACGCCGGTTTCATCGTGCCAGGCGCGGATTTCCTCGAGCGCCGCGTATTCGAGGTGCTGCGCCTCGTCGATCACCAGCAGCCCGCCGCGGCCTCTGATGCGCTCCATCACCGCGCGCGAGGCATTGGTCATCACGCCGTAGCGCACATCGGTGGAGAGCGCCTTCTGCACCTGATTGATCATGCTGTTGAGGCGCGACGAGCTGGGCATCATCGTCACGGGCCACACCGGACCCGCTCGTTCGGAGTAATCCTTCACCGTCACCGTCTTGCCGGTCCCCGGGCCGGTCGCCACCGCCGTGATCCGGCCCATGTGTGCGATCTGGAGGAGCGCGCGGATGCGCAGCGAGGTCTCAGTTTCGAAATAGCCTGGGTCGGTCGGGATCGTCTGCTGGTGCTCGCGACGACTCTCGACTGCCTGCATGAACCGGAACAGATCGCGCGCGATGCGGTCGTTGTCGCCCTGGTACGTGCCCTTGCAGAATGGTTGCAGCGTTCCCGCCGGAACTTCGCAGGCGTGGCTGAACTTGGCCCACGACAGCTTCGGCTCGAAGCTCTCGCGATACCCGTTCGCCCACAGACGAATCTCTTCCACGTCGACTGGGATGTCTTTGACATTGTTCATCGGCTTGCAATCTCCTGTTCGCTGTCGGTGACGATCTTCAACATCCCGCGGCGCAGCCGGGCGGCCATGTCCTCGCGCTGCGCGGCGGGGCGGGGTGCGGGCTCGGCGAGCACTGCGGCGGTATTGGCGATGCGCACGATCCGCGCGGCGGCGGGTGGCGGCAGTTCGAACGCGGGCGTGCGCGGCTGCATCGCCGCCAGTTCTTCCGCCGCCATGAGCTGTTCGGCATCGGCCCCGTCGCGCACCCGCTTGCGGTAGCTGGCCAGGCGCTTCGCGGTTTCGCGCGCGCCCGCCACGTCATCATATCCCGTGTCGGCAATCCTCGCGGCGCTGGTCAGGTATCGCCCGTCCCGCGTGTAGAGGTGGATGTCGTTCGCCAGGCGGTCGGGATCGAAGCGCACCGTTACCCGCTGGCCGCTCAGCGCCGCGCATTCTTCCGACCAGTAGCGATTGCCGTAGAGCGACAGTTCGCCCGTCTGCCGGTTCACCATGACCTGCTCGGCCGAGAGCAGCGCCATGCGGAGCTGCTCGGGCGTCGCCTTGCCGATCGGCGCGGCGGCATAGCTTTCGGCGAACACCTGGTCGAAGCTGCGTCCCGCGTAATTTCGGCCCCGGCGGCCGAGGCGCGCGTTGTGCGCCGCGATGCCCTGTTCGACATGGGCGAGGAACTCGGCGAACGGCACCGCGCGGCTGCCGTAGTTCTCCGGCTTCGCGCTGGGACTGTTGCCGGTGTAGGCCCCTTCCATGGCCGGGTGCTTGGCGATGCGGTCGCACATATCGCGGAACGCGCGCTCGATCGGCTTGGACTGACCGCGATAGGGCAGCGCCCAGTGAATCGCGATTCCCAGCCCGGTGAGCAATCCGGTCGGCTCCTCCGCGCGGATTTTGAAGCGATAGCGCGATTTCGCGCCGCCGGTGATCCACTTGCTGGCGAATGCACGGCCGTTGTCGAGTGTGCAGGCCTTGGGAATGCCGAACTCGGCGAACAGGTCGGCGAACGCCAGACGGGTCAGCACCGCGCTCTCGGTCTCGGCGATCCGCCATGCCAGCAACTTGCTCGAATGAAGATCCTGGATCGCGACCATAGTCGGTCGGAACACGCGGCCATCCGCGTCCTTCACGAACACGTCGAACCGGTGGCCGTCGACGTTGACGTGCTCCATCGCGTGCAGGTGCTCGACCGTGCGCCGCTGCGCGGGAATCGACCGGCGCAGGGCTTCCTCCCCTTCGCGGCGCAGCTTGATGATGCCGGGATCGATCTCGCGCTCCAGGCGGCGTCTGAACGTCCTCTCGGAAGGCATTGAGAGGCTTCTTTCGATCGCGATCGCAGCGGTGCGTTCGTAGCAGCTCGACAACGTCGGCTGCGACGGGCGCAGCCAGTCGCTCTTGAAATAGCTCCACAGGTAGGCGTCGATGGCTACTTCCGCCCCGCCGCCCTTACGGCGCGGCGCGAGTGCGGGCAGTCGGTTTTCGAGCGCGATTCCCTGAACAGCGCGAAGCCATGACCAGATCGTTGCGCGGCCGATCGCGCGCTGGCGCGACACTTCGCCGATCGCGGCGGTGCGCGTCACACCCGACTGTTCCAGCAGCTCGATCGCGTTCACCACGCCGAGGCGCTCGATCGCGACGCCGCGCACCCTGTCCGTCTGCTGCGCGAACCACTGCCAACCGTGATCAGCTGGAGCGGTCGTGTCGCTTTCCGCCGAGTCGACGATCAGGCCGCGCCGCGCCAGTTCGACTCGAGCGGGCGCGGGCAGCAGCGTGTGATGGAACTCGATCCCCCCGCCCCGGCCGCGCCGGGCGCGGACCAGCAGCTCGCCATCCGCCCCGGCTCGCGCGCTCCAGCGCTCCTCCTGTGCCCGCCGCGCGATCGAGCGCTTGTCGGCGGGCAGCCCAGGCAGGGCCAGCTCCGCCAGTTCGGCGGCGGAATACCAGTCCGCGCTGGCCTGATCCCGATCGTTTGCGACCCCCGCCGAAATCATCGCTCCATGTCTCCCCGAATGGCAGGTGCGGCGGTCCGCAGCTCCCGTCGTTCTTTTGTCAGTTCGGCGATCTGGCGATCGATGTGGCCGAGGCGTGCGGTCATCACTTCCTCGTGGGCCAGCAGCGCGCAGCCGATCTCGCGCAGGATAGGATCGAGCAGGTCGTGCCGATCGGTCACCGCCACCAGCGCGAGCAGGCGCGACAACGGCACCTTGTGCTCGATGCGGGCGGGGCTCGAATAGGCATCGAGCATCGAACGCGTGATCTCTTCGCCCAGCAGGACGGTCATCTCGGCTGCGATGACTTCGCGGCTGCGACCGTCACTGTTCAGCATCGTCCCGACCATGCGGTTGATGCGCTGTTCCACGCCCGCCAGCGCCGCCTCGCCCTTCGCCGGGCGAGGAGCCTCGAACACGAAGCCGAGCTGGCCGGGATGCGGTTTCGCCTTAGGCACCGCGGCACCTCCGCCAGACGAAGTTCCACCGGACCCGGGCCTTGCCCGGATCGCAAGGTGCGTTGGTCTCACGCAGGAGGGCTATCGTGGCGGCAACATGCGCACGTCCCGGTTCGGTCAGCGCGAACCGGCCACCCTCCGCGCTGATCAGGCCGCGAGCGATCAGGCTGGCACGCATTGCATGGAAGCCGGGCGTCATGCGCGCGCTCCGCCGAGTGGGCAGGCTGAATATGCGCACATCCCCTGCCGCTCCTGGCCGCATGTCCGGCAGCGCTGGCGATGGCCGATAACGATCGGGACCCGAGCAATATCCGCGCCATAGGCCGGTCGATCTCCGACGAGCTTTGCGACCGTACCTTCGGAAAGGAACACCGGGGCTGGCTTGAGGTTCGCCATGGCGTCAGTTCCGCATCATGTAAGGAGCGTCCCAGTCCTGGAACGATCGCGGCTGTGCGGGAAAGGTGTTCGACGGCGCACGGCGTGCCTCGGCGGCACGCTGGCGCTCACGGCGCGCAATCTCGCGCATCTTCGCCTCGGCCTTGACCGGCGTGCACCCCAGCTCGAGCGCGAGCAGGAAGACTTTGCGGTGGTGCCGATAATACTCGGCATCGCTGGCGAAGCGGCGGCGGTCGGTCATGGGCGGGCACCCGCTGCTGAGAGCGCTGCCAGGAAAGTGGCGTTGCCCTTCATCATTGCGCGATTATGGCGGCGCTGTTCGTCCGCGCCGGTCAGGTCGGACACCTTGCCGCCGACGTAGGCGCGGGACAGGTCGAGCTGGCGAGCGATCCGCTCGATCGACATGCCGCTGTCCCACAGATCGAGCACAGCGCGCTCGGTGTCCGACAGCGCGGGGAAAGACCGGACCGAAACCATCACGCCAGCCCTTCGATCGCGGTGCTGAGGTCGGGCCGGTCCAGCGGCGGCAGCCAGATCGCGCGGGTCTGGCCCGGCGCGGTCGGGCGCTGAACGTCCCACACGATCCAGCAGTAATCGATCATCCCGCCTCGAAAGGCGCGGCGGCCCATCAGGCCGATGCGGTCGCCCGGCGGCATGCTCGGGCGCTGGGTCAGGTGCAGCACCGCTGCGGGCGGATGATCGCGCATGAACAGGTCGAACCGCGCCTGCGAGCTGAGCCACTTGTTAGGCAGCAGCAGGCACACTCGACCGGTGGCGAGTGTGAGCGCGCGGCGCGCGAAGGCTTCTGCGATCCCCTTCCGATAGGAATATGGAGGATTGCAGATGATCGTTGTGAATGGGTCGGGCGGCGCGATTTCGAGGAAGTCGGAGGCGTGGAATTTCGGGCGGCTCCGTCCGGCTTCCTCGGGAAAGCTCGACCAGTCCAGGTTGTTGACCACGTCGCTGCCGATGCAGCGCAATCCGTGCTCCCATCCTGCCACCAGCGTGTTGCCCATGCCGCACGACGGGTCCCACAGAACCAGCCCCTGCGCCTTCTCCCGCGCGAAGCCGCCCAGAGCCGCCGCGAGTTGCCGCGCGCACCAGATTTCGTCCACGTACCAGTCGAGCGGATGGCGCTTCGCGTGGCGGCCAGAGGAGATTTCACCGCGCATCGCCGCGCTCCTCCCACCGAGCGAGCGTCAGTTCGAACACCCACCCGAACCAGAACACCTGCAAGGTCTTGCCTTCGTAATCGCCCTCGGGCTCGCACACGGCCGTGCCGATCAGCTCAAAGCGCGGCAGCCCCTTCACCGGTCGGCCTCCGGCGCGGCTGCGATGTCGAACACCACCGCCTGCGCTTGTTGCCGCAGCTCCGCGAGTTGCTCGTCGTCGACGCCGGTGCCGTCCAGCAGGGCATTGACCACGGCGATCGTCTCGCTCAGAGCAGCGGCCGCTTGCGGCACGCCGACACGGCGTGGTGCGTCGATCTGCAACTCCCGCCCCAGGCGCTCGTAGATGCGCCGCATCACGGGCACCTTCTGCTTCAGCACCTGGTCTTCGACGAAGGCCTCGCGCTCGCGCTCCTTCATCCGGCCCAGCGTGCCGATCGCGCGGCTCAGCAGGACCATCTCCGGGTCGGATTTCTCCGGGGCGTCGGGCTGGTCGATCCCGCACAGCACCCGCGCCTCGTCGGCGCTCAGCTCGTCGTCGGCCAGCAGCGCCTCGATCACCGCGCGGCGCTGCGCCTCGTCCTTCACCCCGGCCACTGCCTTGAGCTGGCTCGCGTTCTCGCCGACCACCGGATGGCGCGCGAGTGCCTCGATCAGCTCGGGGAACGGCTCGATCAGCAGGCGGGAGAGCGAGAGGTCGCGGTGGATCGTGCGCCGCGACATATCGAGCGCTTCGCCGACCGACTCCTCCCAGCCATATGCTTGTGCCATCTTGGCATAAGCATCCTCGGCGTCATCGCGCAGAGCCTCCTCGGCGCGTTCCTCGCCCGCTTTCACTCGGTCCCAGCGGGCCTTAGCACCCAGCTTCCAGTGGCTCAGCGCACCGTGTTCGCACGCGATCCGCTCCTGCGAGGCGCGCACCAGCGCGGCGGTGAACTTGGCCCGCTCGATCGGGCCGAGCGGGCGGCGATGCAGGTTCTCGCTCGCCTCCAGGTCGGCCAGGTCCTCGGGCTTGCCCGTCACCTCGATCGCGAACACCGTGATGCACTCGTAGCGCGCACCCATCAGGCGGTGCATCCCGGTGACCAGGCGCCAGGGCTTGCCTGCCCCAGCGGAAGCAGGGGTCGCCTTCGCCTTTACCACCTTGATCGGATCCCGCTGCCCGTCGACCGCCATCAACCGCCCGATCGCCGCGGCCTTGTCCTCGTGCAGGAAGCCGATGCGGTCGCCTTCGTCGATATCGTCAGGGGCCAGCTCCATCAGGGTCGCGCTGGCGAGGAACGGCGCACCGCTCATTTGGCATCTCCACATAGACGATGAGCGGGGTTGCCGGTCGCGGTAGATTCGGCTCCGGCAACGAAAGGAGCAGCCGAATGAGGATTGGCGTCGAGGAACGCATTGCCGCGCTCGAACACCTGGTCGTGGCGCACGTCGTGGCGGCGGGTGTGCGCAGTCCGCAGACGGCGGAGGCGACCCTTCGCATGGCGGAGAGCTTTCGCGCCTTCGCCGCTGAAAACGATCCGCCCGGCACGGCCGAGCAAATCGTCACGCTGCTCGATCACCTGCGCAGCGCGATATAATGCCCGCTCCGGCACAATCGCGGTCAAAATCACCTTCTGGTAGGGAGGCAGCATTACGCGGCCACCTCGGCGCGCCGCTTGCCGCGACGATGCTGAGCCGACAACGCATCCAGGGCACCGTAAAGCCGGGCCACCGTCGCGAGGTTCGGGACGACTGGTTCCGGGTTCGATTTGGTCTTCTTCCATCGCCAGAAGGTGGACGGGTGAACACCCGCGCTCTGACAGAGAAAGCGGATCGAGACCCGCGCTTCCCAAGCGCGATTTTCGATGTCGAGCACGGTCTTTTGCGGGTCCATAGATGCCGCATTAACCGCATAAATGCAGTCATGCAACCGCATTTATGCGGTTATGGATGCGGTTGCCCTTTTGCTATCCGGTAGGTGATGGAGGGTCTCGACCAAGACACCGCGCTGTTGCGGGATTTGGCCTCGTTCGCCGACCTCTCAGTCGCTGCCATTGCGCGTAAGGTGAACGTCGCCCCTTCGACTCTTCAGCGCCCCTACGCGGGCACGGCAACCACGAGACTTAGCCAGCGAACGATCGAGAAGTTGCGTGCGGCGTTTCCCAGCTTTCCGGGATGGCGGGCGGGATCGGCGAAAGCCGCTGATGAGGCAGCAAGCCTCGGCGATCGGCGGCTTCCCTTCCGTGATGCTGGCCCAGCTCGCAGCGAAACATCGGAAGACACCCTGGCCATCCCCATGTTGGAGATGGCCTATGGCATGGGTGGCACCTTTCTCGATGGGATCGACCCTGGTGCCACGGTCGAGCACTTCCCCCGCTCGTTCGTCCGCATGTTCACCAGCGCGCCAGAGAGCAAGCTGTGCTTTGCGCACGGGATCGGTGATAGCATGTACCCGACTATCGGCGACCGCGACGTTCTCCTGATCGACCGCAGCTATGACAGTGTGCGCATCAACGATCAGATATGGGCGCTTGCAGCGAACGGGATCGGTATGGTGAAGCGGGTTCGCGTGGAAACCGATGGGCGCGTCACCCTTCTGGCTGATAATGACCGCGTGCCCGATTACGCTGCGGCCGAAGACGAGCTGACGATCATCGGCCGCGTGGTCGCGGTGGTGAAGCGCACATGAGGAGACAAGATATGCGGATCCTGTTCATTGCAAGTGCGCTCGTTTTGGCGGCGTGCGGCAGCCAGCCCGATACGAAGCAAGGTCCAGTGCCGGTAGACGCCGAATTCCGCCAGCTACCCGGGCAGAACAGGTTCACGATGATCATTCCGGCCAACCTGCCAGCGGATCGATGGAAGGAAGTGGCCAAGCAAAAATGTGGGCCGGTCGAATTCTGCCAGGTGTTCGCCTGGACCGACCCTGCCGAAGCGTCCCAGACCTTCCCGATGACCGATCGCGAGTTGAAAGCTCTCGCCTTCAGCTATGGCGTCAATCGAAACACCGGTCATGAACATGCGGTATGGGATTGCGACCGGTTCAAGCGCGAGAACTCCGAAGAGTGCGGCTGATTATCTCAGCACTTTTGCTCACTGCATGGTGCGCGGCTTCGCCTTTGCCCGAGCAAGTGCTGCTGCCGTCTGACTGTACGGTCACCGATGGCGACACGATACGCTGCGGCGAGGAACGCATTCGCCTGCTGGCGATCGATGCGGCGGAGCAGCTCGGATCATGTCGGCCGGGGCGAACCTGCGCACCGGGTGACCCGGCGCTCGCGACCCAGTCGTTGAAGGAAGCGATGGGCAAAGACCCACTCATGATCCGGCGCTTCGCCAATGATCGCTATGGCCGCACACTGGCTCTGGTCTCGGCTGGCGGGATCGACCTTTCCTGTCATCAGCTGGAGAGCGGCCACGCTATCTATGTCGAACGATGGGACAACGACGGCGCGGTTGCGCGGACATGCGCCGCGGTGTCGGAATTTGTCCCAGTTCACAAATAGAGCGCGATGCCTGGTCCTCGCCCGTCGCGCCGCTTTTCCGTTTATTTTCAACAAGTGCCCAGTTTGGGGCCGCTTTCGCGAACTGGGGCACCGAATGCCCCAGTTCCGCCCAGTTTGGAGGGCGACTGTCGACCATTGAGAAGCCCCTCTTGGGCCTCTCAAACGGCGGAAATCCGCCACTAAGAACCCTCCTATCCGCCGCCTTCTTATTTCCGCAGACTCCAGCCGCTCTTGTCAGCGGACCGTCTAAATTAACCTCGACTCTAGACACAGCAACTTGCTGAGCCACCGAAGCGCGCACAGCACCAAACCGCAGTTTTCCGCGATTTTCGGACCGGATAATCCCGCACGACCCCGGATAATCCCGCCTAGCCGCCACTCCAGAACCTCTTGTCACCTAACAGCCGAGCCGACCAGGCCAGGGGCAACGGGGGTCGATGCGTCGCGCGCTTCCATTC